>Ga0315287_10000129_pt1 | contig 62603 bp, 81 predicted proteins | sample YL17G11_0_MG_FD_205037 | JGI IMG/M metagenome (GOLD analysis project Ga0315287, IMG submission 205037) | Sediment microbial communities from Yellowstone Lake, YNP, Wyoming, USA - YL17G11_0 | ecosystem: Environmental > Aquatic > Freshwater > Lake > Sediment | place: USA: Wyoming | collected...
TTTCTCCCACGTGTCGAATCGACCTTGTTCTGGGTGGGGAGCCCACGCTCAATCCGAATCTTCCAGAGTTTCTTTCCTTGGCCAGAAAGCTATCCCCCTTGTCCCAGATTCAAATCACAACCAATGGTACAATGCTTCGTACAAACAAAGTGACGTATAAACAGTTGCTAATGGCAGGGGCGAATATCGTATACACGGATATGTATGGCCCTAATGAAATGTTCAGAGTACTGGCAAAGGAATCTGGATATTCATGGTATGAATACTATACTGCTCCTGACTGTGCACCTTCTCCCTGGGTTTATCATGGACCGGATTTGAAGTTGATCGTACTTCAAGAGCAGCCAGAAAACTGGCCCAGAAGTAGGTTCCGTGCAGGACTGCTTGGCACTTGGTTCAATCATCTGGATTGGAAAGCGGCTGCAAAGTTCGGATTGACTCCGGTAGTCAGAGCACCCGCACGACGTTGTAATCAACCATTCAGGTACGTCTCGGTTGATTCCAAAGGCAAGTACCTTATCTGCTGTCAAGACAATGTGGGGGAGACTTCTGGTCAGTTTGGATCGGTTCAAGACGGAGTGGATGGATTCAAGTGCTTCTGGTACGGAAAGAAAATGCAATTGATTCGTCAGAAACTTCACAACAAGAATCGAGCAGCTATCTCCCAATGTTCTCGATGCAACGTAACATTCTCAAGATGCGACTTCAAACACTGGGATGTAAAGGATGTGTCCAAGTATTGGACTGGAAAGGGTTGGAAATCCATGAAAGTGGAAAACGTCTAGGATCGTGTAGGTGCGAAGCACTACCTAGATAAGGGGAAGCTGTTCAATTAGCTTTTCAAGACTACCTAAACAATCCTAGATAGCTTACAAGAGGGATACAATGCCTGAAGGCTTCTTTAGTCTCGAGAAAATCCAGACAACGACATCCAAGTTCTCTCAAAAGAGATGTCCATGCAAGCTGATTGAATCTTGCAAAACACAGATGATGAAGCCGTATGGGAAAGGACGGTCTCATATTCTCATTGTGGGACAAGCACCAGAAGAGCAGGATGACAAGACGGGCAAGCCATTCATGGGAAGATACGGACAGATGGTTCGAGAGACTTTGGATAAAATAGACTGTCATCTTGCTGATGATTGCGTACGAACAAACGCTGTCAACTGTCGACCGCCAGATGATCGAGAACCTGTAGCTTTAGAAATAGATGCCTGTCGATCAAGGGTTTTTCAAACCATTAAGCAAGTAAATCCCCGAGTAATTATTTTGCTAGGATCAGCAGCAATGAAGTCCGTCATACTCCCTTACTGGAAAGGCTCCATTGGAGAAGTGGATACTTGGAGAGGTTTTCAAATACCCTGTCCTAAATTGGGTGCGTACCTTTGTCCGACATATCATCCTTCATTTGTCATGCGAGAAGAAAAAGGACGAGGGACTGCAAATCTCCTTTTCTTTCAAGACTTGAAAGCAGCATTCCGAAAACATACAGAACCGGCGCCTAAGTCTCTTGTAATTGAAGTCGAGCAGTATCCCAATCCAATTAAAGGAGCCCGGGCTCTGCAACGATGGATGTATGAGAGCAAACCCAATACTCGGGTTGCCTTTGATTATGAGACTACCGGACTGAAACCGCACGCCAAAGGACATCGAGTAGTATGCATGTCCATTTCTGATGGTAAACGAACATTGGCTTTTCGTTATGGTCCGGCGATACGGGATATTTGGAATAACTTTTTACAATCCGATTTCAGAAAGATTGCCAGCAACTTCAAGTTTGAAGAGACATGGTCAAGAGTCTTTTTTCAAACCAGAGTCAGAAACTGGTATCATGATACAATGCTGGCAGCGCATGTCCTTGATAATCGCTCCAGTATCACCTCCATTAAGTTCCAGGCCTTTGTTCGATATGGCTTAGGCAACTATGATCAACAAGTTGCTCCGTATATTGAATCAGGGGACAAGAATGCCAATGCCTTCAATCGAATATCGCAAGTCAGTACAGATTCATTATTGAAGTACTGTGGTTATGATTCATTTCTGGAATGGTTAACGGCAAGGGATCAACGACATGAAATGCACGCCTAGTACCAAAGAAGCCTATCAATTACTTCATGATGGTGTGGCTGCTTTTGCCGACATGGAGAATAGAGGCATTCGAGTAGACAAAAAATACTGCAGAACAACCATTAAAAATCTACAGCTTCGTTGTAAGAAATTGGAGAGAAAGATACTAACCGATCCAGATATCAAGAAGTGGAAGGCTTGGAAAGGTCAGTCCTTCAATCTTGATTCTGATGATCAGCTGGGGAAGTTTCTTTTTGGTCAAATGGGCTTGAAGTCGAAAAAGGAAACTCGGCATGGAAAGACTTCTGTGGATAAAGAAGCCTTACAAGACTTTCATATTGACTGGTTGGATCAACGATCAGACATGAAACGACTACAGCACGCCCAGGTCCGTTTGGAAGAAATCATGCGAGAGCAAGTGGATGGTTTGCTTCATCCCTTTTTCAATCTACATTTGGTTCGGTCTTTTCGTTCATCTTCAGATCACATCAACTTTCAGAATCAGAACAAGCGGGACAAAGAGATTGCCTTGCTTGTCCGGGGTGCTTTAATTCCTCGCAAGGGAAAGTGTTACATGGAATCAGACTTCAAGGGAGTAGAGGTCTGTGCTTCTGCCTGCCAGCACAAAGATCCGGTCTTGATAAAGTACATCAAGGATCCTGAGACTGATATGCATCGGGATCAGGCCATGGACTGTTATAAGCTGCCGATGAAGCAGGTCACTAAGGAGATTCGTTATAGTGCCAAAAATGGCTTTGTGTTCCCGGAGTTTTATGGCTCGTATTGGAGAGAAGTAGCACCACATCTATGGGACAACATTCATTTACTCAAGTTGACCACCACTGATGGCATTCCCCTGATGGAGCATTTGAAGGCAAATAAGCTAACGCCTTTCAGTCGATTTCAACAGCACATCAAGGAAATGGAACGGTACTTCTGGTATGAGAAGTTGAAAGTTTACACCCAGTGGAAAGAGATGTTCTGGAGAGAATACTTGAAAAAGGGATACTTCCATACAATGACTGGATTCACCTGCTCTGGTCTTATGCGAAGAAATCAAGTGCTGAATCTTCCGATACAAGGACCAGCCTTCCATTGTATGTTGTGGACCCTGATTCAAGTCAATCGAATTCTGAAGAAAAGCAAAATGGGGCCATTTATTATAGGACAGATACATGACTCCATTGCCTTTGATAATATGGAAGAAGCACAGGCAAAAGACCTCCGAGCGATTGTGGACGAAGTAGCCACCAAGAAACTACCAGCCAAATGGCCATGGATCATTGTGCCTTTGAAAGTGGAGTATGAAATCTCGAAACCTGATCAACCGTGGAGTATGAAAGAAGAGGCGGCAGTATGAGTCTAGCACGACGACACCGACCGAAGAAGTTTGAAACCTTACTGGGAAGCCGATCCACCATTCAAGCCGTGGAAGGGATTCTACAAAGACCACCAGCCAAAATCCCCCATGCCTTCCTGATCACCGGACCTAGTGGCACGGGTAAGACCACCCTTGCTCGAATTATTATCAAGAATCTGGGAATTGTAGGCAGTGATTTTACTGAACTGGATACTGCAGATTTCCGAGGTATTGACACAGTTCGGCAACTACGTCAACAGATGCAGTACCGAGGACTGGAGGGAACTCGTCGGGGGTGGCTACTTGACGAAGCGCATCAGCTAACCAAAGACGCTCAAGAGGCATTGCTGAAGGCTTTGGAAGAGGCTCCGGCTCATGCCTTTTTCATTCTGGCCACCACTGACCCGGACAAGTTGAAGCCCACCTTGAAGAGGCGATGTGTTCACTTTGCTATGTCTCCAATCCACGATGGGACCATGCTGAAGTACTTGGAAGGGATTGCCGAGCAGGAAGGCAAGATAGTCCCAGATGAGGTCTTGAAGCAGATTGCTATGGACTCCCTTGGCAGTCCGGGAATGGCCTTGGCTGTGCTGGAGAAGATTCTCGACCTGCCAATAGACAAGATGCTGAAGGCTGCTCGACAAGCGACTGAGCAGCAGAACGAAGCCATTGCCCTTGCCCGCATTCTGTTCAAAAAGCCCAAGTGGCCGGAAGTGGCCAAGCTGATCAAGACCATTGAAGGGGAGCCGGAATCCCTGCGACGTCTGGTGCTAACCTACTGTACGTCCGTCTTGCTGGGGAATGACAATCCACAGGCGTATGTGGTTATGGATGCATTCAAGAGTCCGTTCTTTGACGATGCCAAGGCCAAGTTGGTCATGGCTTGCTACGAGGTGGTCAACGCATGACGTATTACTATCCTACCAAGTGGTATCATTTGGTGCGCTATATGCCAAAGCTACCGTTGCGAATAAATGGCGACATGCGCAAACGCAAACGTAGACTTCGCGAGAAGCTGGCAAAGCAAGACGCCATTCGGTACTCGTCTTGGATGGACGTCTTGAATGAAGAGATGCGACGTCGTGTAATTGACAAGATCGAACATGAGATATTCGCTGATAAACAAGGAGGAAACGAAACATGGACCTAGATAAACAAGGAGGGAACGAAACATGGACCTAGATAAACTGATGCACATCGATCCGATGGCCTTGGACGTGGAGTGGTTGGACCAAGCCAACCGCTTCATGAAAATCAGCAAAGAGGCTTCTGTCCTGAAGAAGGAGCTGGCCTTGCTAAGGGAAGAATCTGACGTGCTGGAAGCCAATTGGGCAAACCGCATACGCCGGCATCCAGCCAAGTACGGAATGGAGGACCGGATAACTGAAGGAGGAATCAAGGCAGCCATTACCGCGAATGAAGAAGTGAGACAGATGGCCGGTAAGATCATTGACAAGCAGTATGAATTGGATCTTGTTCAGTCGGCCGTTCGAGCCATGGAACACCGCAAGGCAGCACTGGAGGAGCTGGTACACTTGCAAAGTCAGCAGTACTTCGCCGGACCAAAGGATCCCCGGGATCTGAATCTGGAAGCCGCAAAGAAGGGACTGCATCAACAGGCAATGGAAAAGATCAAGTCACGAAGGACCAAGTAAAGGAAGGAAAGGAGGAACGGAAAAGGAGATAGAACATGTATGCAGTCTTCATGACAATGCTGGAATGCCTAATGTGGGTGGCGGTATTCCTGTTCGCATGTCTGATCATATTGGCAGTGGTCTATATGGTCAGTCGAATTGCCACCCGAGCAGTCATACAAGTCATACAGGAAGAAGAGGAAAAGAAATATGAAAGATTCGTTAAAGAAAAAGCTGAGCCTGAAGGATCGGATCAAGCAGAGGGCGAAGGCACGAGAAGGCCATGGTCGGGGAAACACAACGCTGAACCTTCCGAAGGACATGGAGTTCTTGGGGCTGGAAAAGCGGATGAGTCTGAACATCCTGCCATATCGGGTCACAGTGGACAATCATCCGGAGGCAAAGAAGGGTGAGCTCTGGTACGAGCGGACATACTTCATACATCGCAACATCGGTCCGGAGCAAACCAGTGTGGTCTGCCCAACGACAATCGGAAAGAAGTGTCCGATCTGCGAAGAGTACAATAAGCTTCGCAAGGATCCGGATGCGGATGAGGATGTCGTGAAAGCACTCCGCCGGTCGGAGCGGCAGATGTTCAACGTCATTGATACGAACCATTCAAAGAGTGGTGTCCAGTTGATGACGGCTTCCACGTTTGCCTTTGGGGATAAGCTGGAAGAGGAGATTCGGGAAGGGGCTGATGAATTGGGATCCTTCCCATACCTCAAAGGCGGCAAGACTCTGAACGTCCGCTTCACAGAGGTGAAGATCGGCACAGGAGGGACGTTCATGAAGTGTTCCCGGATCGACTTTGAAGACCGGGATGACATCGAAGAAGAAGTGCTGGAAGAGGTGGCAGACCTTGATAAAATCATGAACATCCTCTCGTACGATGCACTGGAAAAGCTGTTCCTGCAAAACGAGGACGAGGATGAGAAAGAGGAGGACGAGGATGACGCCGGAGACAGTGATGCGGAAAGCGATGAAGACGGTGACGAAGAGGACGAAAAGCCAAAGCGAAAGATCAAGAAGTCAGCTAAGGACGAAGATGATAACGATGACAGTGACGATGAAGACGAAGAGTCTGATTCGGAAGATGAGAAATCTGACGAAGACGAGTCAGCAGCTGATGATGATGGCGAGGAAGATGACGAAGATGCTGACGAGTCTGACGACGACGAGGACGACGATCGAGGTAAGAGCAAGAAAGGAAAAGTCAAGAAGTCCTCGAAGAAAGATGACGACGATGACGAGGAATCCGATGGAGATGATGAGGATTCCGATGGAGACGATGAAGATGCCGAAGACGATGAGGAAGATGGCGATAAGGAATCTGATGACGATGAAGACGATGAAGACGAAGAGCCGGTAAAGCCGTCTCGTCGGCGTAAGTAGTTGATCAAGTGGTCGGCCCTTGTGAAAGGCGTAGCAGGTTCCTTCCTTCCTCCTGACTGTGCTGAGTAGCAAGGGCCGATCTTTTTCTAAGGAAGGATAAGCACATGTACACAGCCAGTGTAATTGCCAAAATGGTCTTGGCGCTTTGCGAATTGGAAAGCGGCAGCAATCCGAATGCTCCCGACAATGGAGATTGTGTGGGGATAGGACAAATCAAGTGTGTGGTGGTCGATGAAGTCAATCGGCTGAACAAGAAAAAGAAGTATACCTATGAAGACCGACGGAATCCCATGAAGGCACGGGCCATCGTGTTTGAATATCTGGTCTTCAAGATTGAAGATTGGATGAACTACCAAGGCATTGCCATATTGTACAAGGTGGGGCCGACAAGAATGATTACTGGTAATCATTCAGATGCAGACTGGGACTACGCACAGAGGTTTGAAAATCTGATGGAGGAGGCTGTAAAATGAGCGTTGTTGATAATAGTCCAAAGATCCACCCATTCTTTGAAACGCAGATGAAGAGTATCGACGGCCATCTTATGCCAATAATACAGACCGGTGGCATGACTCTTCGACAGTACTATGCCGGGCAATGTCTAGCCAGTGTAGGAATGCTGTTTCAGCCTGAAATTGGTCGGCTGCCCGTCGAGAAGATTGTCAAGCTATGTGTTCAGATAGCCGATGCCATGGTGGAGGAATTGGGATGAATAAATGGACTGGATGGCTGGTGATGTCCGTATTACAGCACGTTGATCTTACCACGTCCTTCGGAGATCGCAGACTGCCATTATGCATTGCTCCTGGAATGACTGGGGCTTGTCCGATCTTCAAGACTGAGGAGGAAGCCAAAAAGTGGGCAGGGCCAAATGTACAAGTATTGGAAGTACGGTTGAAGGGAAAACAAACATGAGAACCAAGCATGCCTCCATTGCCGAGCAGATGAAGACCCGAGACCGCACCCCTCCCAAGGAACCAAGAATCAAGTGCCTCTCCACCGGAAGCACTCTGCTCAATCTGGCAGTCAGCGATCGTCCCTTTGGGGGATTCGGACTGGGGAAGATTATCAACATCATCGGGGACAGCTCCTCAGGTAAGACGACGTTGGCATGGTCTATTCTTGCCGAAGCAGCTCATCGGAAGCGTTTTGATAATCACGTGCTAGTGTACGATGATGTGGAAGCGGCCTGTGAGCATGACGTGGCCAAGTTGTTTGGACAGACTACAGCTGACCGGGTTGCCCCTCCTAGGGGAACCAAGGAAGATCCAAGGGGGTCCTCCACTGTGGAAGAGTTTCAACTGTCCATCCATTCCTATCTGAAGAAGGGGAAGCCGTTCATCTACATCCTAGACTCGCTAGATGCCCTGACATCTGACGACGAAGAGTCGCGGATGGAAGAAAAGGTCAAGGCGTATGAGAAGGGCACCAAGCCCAAGGGGTCCTATGGAATGGCCAAGCCTAAGGCCATGTCAGAGATGCTTCGGCAGATTGTGCGCAAGCTAAGGGACTCTGACAGCATGCTGATTATCATTAGCCAGACTCGGGACAACATCAATCCAATGTCCTTTACCCCTAAGACGCGGAGTGGGGGAAGAGCCTTGGAATTCTACGCTTCCCATATCCTATGGACTGCCGTGGCCGGCAAGATCAAGAAGCTGGAACAGACCATCGGGATCATGTGCCGGGCCAAGTCTACCAAGAGCAAGCTCACCGGCAAGATCCGAACGGTGGATTTTCCTATCTACTATGATATGGGAATTGACGATACCGCTTCCTGCGTCAACTACTTGATTGAACAGCAGTGGATGAAAAAAGTCGGTAGCAAAATCAAGACCAGTCTACTCAGCAAGCCAATGTTTCGAGAACGTCTGATTGAAACCTTGGAAAAGGAAGGAAAGGAAAAGAACCTGAGAGAAGAAACTGGCAAGTGCTGGAAGGCAATGGAAGACAAACTGAAACTTAACAGGAGAGCACGCTATGCTTAACATAGAACAAACAAACGCCTTTGTCATGATTGATCTTGCCGTGCAGAAATTGAAAGACGCAAATAAACACACCGATCAGGCTCTCATTGACATTCACAAACGCAACGAAGAGCTGGCTGACAAGATCACAGAAATCATGCAGGAAAAGGAAACCTTGATACGAGAACATGCAGAAAGCATTGCTCTTGGTCGTCGGGCACAAGCTGAATTGAAGCAAGCTGAGGAGCGAATTGAGGAATATGAGAAACTACTCCACAAGACATGAAAATGTCCGCAACGACACTACTCTAGTCCTCGACTGCAGCTACCTATGCTATCAGGCATGGTACACTATGCGGGAACTGTCATTCGACGGTCTCGACACGGGCATCATATTCGGCTTCCTCTCCCGAGTCCTACACTTGGCCACTCAGTTCAACACCAGCGACATCCACTTTTGCTGGGATAGTCGGCACTCCTACCGAAAGGTGCTCCTGCCGTCGTACAAGGAACATCGGCATGCTAAGATTTCCAAAGCCGAGCTGGCAGCTAAAGTCAAGGCCAAGAAAATCTTTACGCTGCTACGGAAGGAAATCCTGCCAGCCATAGGGCTAGTACAGAACCATGTTCAAAAGGGTTGTGAGGCAGATGATCTTATTGCAGCTATCGTTCAGGGGCGAATGGGTAGCTTTGTCATCGTCTCAGCAGACGAGGATCTTTTTCAACTGCTGGCTGCCAACGTGAAGATGTACAATCCCACTAAGAAGATCATGTGGACGCCCGCCCGCCTACGGGAAGAGAAGTACACCAGTCCCGATCAGTGGGCCAAGTTGAAGTGCTTGATGGGCTGCCAGAGTGATAATGTGAAAGGGATCAAGGGAGTCGGCTTTGTTTATGCCACCAAGTACTTGAAAAAGGTTCTGACATGGGGAAGTCGAGCTGAGCGTCTGATCAAAGAAGGGGAGAAGGATGCCTACGATCGGAATTGGATACTGGTCAAGCTGCCCTTTCCAAAGACAAGGGAGCCGAAAAACCTTCACGCTCGAAACACATTCAACGAACCTGCGTTTATCAAGCTATGTAAGAAGTACGGAATGAAGTCGTTCATGGCGGAAGATAAACTAGCGGAATGGAGGACAGCATGGAAAATCTAAAGATAGGGGATATTGTTCCAGCAGCAAACGGGATGCTATCATCTAAAGAGGTTCTTCGGTTGATCCGACCCATTCACAAAGAGGTTCTTCGGTTGATCCGACCCATTCACCCGGATTTAATTCCAGACAAGATCAAGTTTTTGATGATTCGCCGGCACTTGACTTGGCTCAGCTGCAACACAAGATGTCCTTGTGGAAGTGGAAAGAAATTCAAAGCCTGTTGCATGATTGGGAGGAAGCCATGAGTATCTTTGTAGGCATCGATAATGGGGTCTCGGGCAGCATTGGGATGATTGGCAGCACGGGTCGGGTTTTGTTCCTATCCACCCCAATTATCAAGCAACAGAATTACACGAAATCCAAAAAGAACATCAGTCGTGTTGACTATCTGGCTTTGAAACAGATTCTCAAAATCAGACCAGAGTCAATCCAGATGGTCCTATTGGAAAGACCTATGGTTAATCCTGGGAGGTTCATGGCCACAGCGTCAGCACTTCGTGCTTTGGAAGCGACTCTTATCGCCTTGGAGACTTTGCATCTGCCATACACCTATGTGGACAGTAGGGAATGGCAATCGTATTTGCTACCGCAAGGGACAAAGGGACCGGCTGCTCTTAAGCGGGCGTCCATGGAGGTTGGCTGCCGACTGTGGCCTTCCCGAGCCAATCGCATCCGAAAGCACAAGGATGCAGACGGCTTGCTCATTGCTGAACATTGTCGGCGAGTCTTTTCTTCAAACGCTCTAGGATCGTCTATAAAGGCCGATCGTCCCGGCCCTAGGAGAAGGGCTTGAATAGACTTTTGAAGGGCATATAGCGAATCCTCGAGCGTTTAACGAAGGGATAAGGAGAAGGTATGATACGGACTATTAGCCTACGGAACTATCAGGCTCACAAACGGACGGTCTTGCGTGATCTGTCCCCCGGTGTCAACATCATTGTCGGGCCGAGCGATAGTGGGAAAACGTCCGTGATCCGAGCCTTGAAATGGATCTGGAGCAATCGGCCAATTGGCAATGGCATGATTCGCCATGGGCAGGACTTTGCTCGGGCATCCATTACACTTGAAGACGGGACTAAGATCATTCGCCAAAGGGGAAAGGCCAATCAGTACAAGATTATCAATGCCCATGGGAAGGATGATTCTTTTGTCGCCGTCAATACTGGGGTACCTGAGGAAGTGGAAAAGGCATTGGAGCTACGCCCCATCAACTTCCAGTTCCAGCTTGACGCTCCTTACATGCTGGGACTGTCTCCCGGAGAAGCGGCCAAGATGCTGAATGAAGTGGCCGGACTGGCAGACATTGATCGGGTGCTGGGGAACTTTGGTCAGATGAAACGAAGGAACGACAGTGCCCTTCGGGAAGCCGTTCAGAATCTTGAAGAGGCAAAAGAGCGTTTGGCCAAGTACCCCTCGACTGAAACCATGGATTCCATTGCTGCATCCATCAGTCATGTTGAAAAGCTGTCTAAGGAAATGAACGAACTACAATACGACAAGGAGGAACTAGAGCAGATCCAAGAACAGATCAAACGGCAAAAAACTCGAATCGCGAAATTGGAAAAGTGGAAGAGCATTGAAAAGGAAGTAGACGTCATTGACGAACAGCAGCAGGAGAGGGACATACTTGCCTTGAAGTGCACTGCCTTGAACAAGAGGGTCAAGGCCTTTGATAATCTGCAAAGCAGCATCAAGCTTCAAAAGGCAGAACTGATTGAAATGGAAAAGGAATGGAAGATCAAAATGCCAAAGCAGTGTCCATTGTGTGGAGGAAGGACTAAATGAAAAAGACTGAGCTTGCTGATGCCGTGATATTGGCTGACACCCACCTACGGGATGACCAGTCTGCCTGCCGAACCGATGATTACTTCACCACCCAGTTGAAGAAGCTATCATGGGCTGTGAACTTGCTTCGATGCGGAAATCTAGTTCGAGCGGGGGCTCCATTGATTATTGCCGGGGATGTCTTCGATCATTGGAAGCCGTCGCCCTTGCTACTCAAGGAAGTGATTATAATCATAAACAGTCTGAAGCAAGAATATCCTGTTGTGGTGGTTGCCGGTCAGCACGACCTGCCCCAGCACAATCTTGATCTGCTGAGCAAGACGGGATTGGCTGTGTTGGAAAAAGCCTGCGAGATACACGTCTTGACAGGAGGGGCTCGCTTTCAAACAGATCGATTAGCTATCTATGGATGGAGCTGGGGTGATGAGTTGCCTACAGCGAATGTTGTGGTGAGTAAGCCAAGTCAAGCCACCATTGGGGTTTATCATTTCCCTACATGGTACAAGGATTGCCCGTACGGACCTGTTAAGATTCCAGACGCAGTACAACGACTACGACAACTACCTCCGTTTGATCTGACCGTGGTAGGAGACAACCACATTCCCTTTACTGTGTACTCAAAAGATGATCGGGTTTTGCTGAGCCCCGGGTCCATGTGTCGAATGTCTGCCGACCAACAAAAATACATACCGAAGGCGTGGCTGTATTTCAGGTACTCAGGATTGAAGTCAATCCCAATTCCTATTGTAGCTGATGTGGTCAGTCGTCAGCACATTGAAGCCAAGGCAGAGAGAAACAAAACATTGAATGCCTTCATTGAAGGGGTGGCTGATCAAAAGCATGGAAAGATGTCTTTTGTCAAGCGGTTGGAAATGGAAATGGAAAAGAAGGAGCATGATCAGGAGCTCAAACAAGTAATGTGGGAAGCCATTCATGAAGAGACTATGTAATTCAAATGCTGAAAAGGAGGGGTAAGGTATGAGCATGGAAGACGAGGGAACGATTCGCGAACTACAGACCATGGTGGCGGAACTGCGGAGGAAGGTTTCCGCTTCAGATGCCTGTATCGCCGCCGTGAAGGCCACTGTGGGTCACGCCATGGATGGAACGCACTCGGACAATCAACTGTGGGGGATGATCGAGACGGCGATCGCAGACTACCAGGGAGCCACCGCGACACAGAAGGAACCAAAATGAACCTAGCAATGGAACTCACTCAGTTGAAAAACCAAATCAACGAAGCCAAGACCAACATCGCCAAGGAGCAGGGTGTTCTGGAAGACTTGGAAAAGCAGCTCAGGATCAAGTATAAACTCACTCCAGCCGAACTTCCAAAATACATCGAAGACCTGCTGAGGAAACTGCAGGCGCACGATGCAGCTATTGAAAAAACACTGCACCAGTTGAAGGAGAAATATGACTTCTAATCCTTCACTGGAACAGATCAAAGCCAGCTTCCATGTTTTCGAGGGGAAGCGACACGTGGCTGTGGAAACCCTCGACTTGTTGACCACAATGATAGAAAAGTTGGACAAGCGATCCCTGAACATTGCCAAAGCATCAGCCCTTGCCAGTGTAATAGCCAAGCAAACTCAGGAAGAACTTTGCATTCAGCTTACGTCCTTGGTTACGCTGGCGCTAAAGGCTGTGTTCCCGGATCCGTACAAGTTCGTTCTTCGCTTTGAGGAGAAGCGAGGCAAGACAGAAGCACTCTTGTTAGTAGAACGAAATGGAATGGAGGTGGACCCCTACGATGCGGCTGGGGGTGGAGTGGTGGACGTGATCAGCTTTGCATTGCGCATCTGCATGTGGAAGCTGGCCGAAAAGCCCAGTCGAAACACGCTGGTGCTAGATGAGCCGTATCGGTTCGTTTCGAGGGATCTGCAAGCAAAGATTGGTGGTATGCTGAGAGACATCAGCAACAAGCTGGGTCTGCAAATGATAATTGTTACACACGAAGAGGAGTTGATGGGGTATGGTGATGCAATTTACATCTGCAAACGAAGAGATCGCATTTCTGAGATCGTTAGGGATGATCAGTCAGAAGGACTTGAAAAAGAGAAAGACGAGGTCCTTCAAGAATAAGAAAGACCGATGTGTGGCGGGAAGACTCCGACACTTTATTGTAGATGGAAAATGCTGGTACTGTAGCAAGCAATGTGAATAAGGAGACGGAGCACGAGTCTCCGCGAGAAAGGAAACCATGAAGAAGAGCATTTATATAATCGTATTGATAATTGCCGTGTTCTCAATCGTCGTGTTCGCGCAGGATTCGATTACGGTTGACCTGTCGGGGATGAAAGGCTCTCCGGTTGCGATGGTGGCAGAACCGATTACGAACAAGTTGATTTTGTCTTATTGGACAACCAACAGTCTTTGTCAATCTGTCCTGTCAGTAGATGGGGCTGTGAAGCAACTTCGCGAGCAGGGTGATATGACGAACCTCGTCCTGACTCTGGTCAAGTCCGGAGACGTGTGTGCCGTAGTCGGGCACCAGTGGGAAATCATCCTGGATATGACGCTCGAATACCGACCGTCTGGAGAATACCCGTCACACCGGATGTGTAGATTGTGTAGCAAGTCCTAGACGAAGGAACCGGGGGCGTGGAAGTGAGCGAGAACGTGACAGATCAGGCGCGTGGAAGCCGCGCCGGGAGTAACGCATGAAAGTACCAACCACGGCAAAACGGCGCGGTTTTCTCGTCGCCCTCGATTCTGTTGTTGGCTGGCTGCGCCGCACATTCCGAAGGCCACAATACGTCATTGACGTCGATGTCGACCTAGACGGTGCGGAGACGACATGCAAGGCACTGTTCCGACTGGACGGCACGATCGAGGTCATTGAGATCATCGAGATTAAGCTTAAGCCAGCCAACGCGGCGCTCAAGAGCGCCGACGAAGGAGGCGTATCTTGAAGCGCATGGTTCGGCCATTGACTTCCTACGCGGAAGCCATTCTCAAGGCGATCCCCTACGCCCCCGACGATGTTCCTTCCTGGCAACTCGATACGGCTGACTTCTTCGCTGGCCGGCGGGTTACTGCGGCGTTGCAGCAACTCAAGCGACGCGGGTTGATCGTCGTGTCGCCAAGGCGAACAAGTAGCGGCAAGCGGTGACAGAGGCCGAACGCCGAGCATCATGCTCGGCACGGAGCAAAGCGGAGTGACGTAGCATGAATGCTCTTGTTGGGCTTTTTCCGTGTCCCCTGTGCGGATCGGATGACGTGTCAGACTTTGGCCTTGCCGTCCTTGTTCGCAAGGGCGACATGGGCGGCTGGTGCGAGTTCTACGTGGGGTGCAACCAGTGCGGCTGTCGAGTCGGGGCACTGAACAAAAGCGACGACGAGACCATCGGGGATCACCCACGTGAATCGAACTGAGCCCCGATCCGAACACCCGCGTAGATGTTCATCCGTTGCCAAGCATTTCCACCCTGCGCTCCTACCCACGTCCATAACCAAGTATCCATCTGGTCCCGGGTTATCTGCTGGAATACAAATGGTCCTGTTGACCCGACTGGCCGAACATACAATCCACCTTGCCGGCAACCCGAATCGTGAAATAGGTAGGAGTGCAGGAACCGGGTCCGGCTCAGGGATGGCATGGCCATGAGAGGTGGAGGAATGCTGCCAAAGTCCGTGTTGAACTTTTTGTTGGGTTGCATCTCCGTCTTGTCGGGTGCAATATACGTCAAAGGACGTTCTGCGTTGGCGTAGTAGACCCATTCATCAACCTTCCATAAAAATCCCCACGACTTCTGTCGCTGCCATTCACAATGGATAGGGGCTGTGTTGATAAACTGACCGAACTTGTGCATACTAACACCTCCGTAGACACTCGACGTTTCGCTATATGGCCTTCAAAAGCTAGACTAAGGGCTTTTCCTAGGGTTAGGACGATCGGCCTTCCTAGCGAATCCTAGACGTTTCTACAAGCCTACGTTTGTAGCCCCAGCCTTTTGAACGGAATCGACTGGTAAAATGTGTGTCTGGATTGCATTCGGTCCTACCTCGTTCTTGGTCTGAATTGTCGGATCCGTCCGAGTACCCCCAAGCTGTACCGTGATGTTGATCAGACTGACAGACCACCCTTCGGATGGCCGTCCTGGCTGTCCCTCTCCCCCACCCGAACAACACCCACTAAGCATAACGAGCAACAACATCACCAATGCAATGATCAATGCAATTAGTATTCTCATTGGAGCACCGCCGCGTCTGGTTCGACAACATGGGAATTGTGCAATGCAGCAACGTGCCGGGCAATTGCCCGTTGAATGTTTTCGATGTTCAAGTTCTCCTCTCGCAGTGCTTCGGAGTAGTGTCTAGTCAAAGTATCACGTCGCTGAAGGTGTTTTGCCAGACGTTCTTCAAGGGTTCCGATTGCTGACTCGCTCATTTCTGCCTCCTCATTTCCTCGCGGTTGACTTCGATCTCCGCAATGATTTTCTGCGCGATAGTAATCGCCTGCTTGTGGATCATTACCTCGGTGTCTTCCTTCACGGTGTTGACTTCCTTGGCTATGGACTGAGTTTCCCAGTGCTGATATACTGCAATACCAACGAAAATCGCCAAAATGATTGCCGGAAGTCCAGCCGCTTTCCAGTTCCCAATCTTGAGCCAATTACCGGAGCTGTTACTTTTGATCGCCGTATTGATTAGCTTCCGTTGAGCCTCATCGTTGGCTTTAAGGAGATCCATCTCGCCCTTGCGTTCGGCACATATCCGCAGTCCATTTACCTTCATGTCGCGCATGTCACGCTTCACATCGGCCATGGATTCGTCAATCCGCTTCAGAGCCTCATTCGTCGAGGCCATATGCATGAGCACACCATTGGCAAAACTCTGGCCCTGCAACAACTTGTCCACATTCGCATCCATCGTGTCTTCCTGGATCAAGCGTTCCAGTCGTTCCTGCTCCGCCTTGAGTTTCTGCGTTCTGCCGAGTAGTTCGCTCATGGTGTTACATTGCCCCCATCACTATCGCCGTTAACAGCGCGATTATGACCACGGCAATCTCTAATCTCACCATAACCGCAACGCCAATTTCTATTTCGTTGTATATCATCGTTTACCTCATGGTACGGTCAACTGCTTAACCTGTGTTCTGTTGCCCTGCCTCATGACGTTGTTGCGCGCTGGTGTGGACAACATGAAGCCGAACACCTGACCCTTTACAGGCCTGTAGACAACGCCATTCAGCGCGATCTTCACGTCGCCGAAATCCTTGTAGGGCTCGTTGCGCCGTACCCAGTCACTCGGGGAGCCATACAGGCGTCCGTCGATTTCCATGAACAGCCAGTTGTTTCCGATGGACCCATCATATTCTTTCTTCCACGGTAAGGGCCGATCGTACGCCCAGTGAATCAGGCTGCCGATGGTGATATCCTTCAGCCCCACGTTGACCGGCCACTTGACGATGTCGTCAGGCCCGTCCTTGATAAGCGCCCCGGTGATGTCCATCTCATCCGCCAGCGCGGGATCCGTTTGCGGGGTCGGGTCCGGCTTCTGCTTCTTCGAGAACAAACGCTTGATCCAGTCTGTCAGCCATTTCCAGTTCATACCATTCTCCTTTTTCTTTTACCTGTTTATGGTTTCTACACGTATTCCAAACCACCCGTAATGTCAAAACGGTATATACAAAACTTGGCCATAACCTTATTGCCTCTATTGTAGTATTCTGTGGGGCTGTGATAGCTAGGCTCATCACACCATGGACTAGGCATATCACTTGATCCATAACTAGGTGATGGGTTGGCAGTCGGCCAAGCACCAGAAGTGCCATCCCAAACTTTAGTCGCTACAATTGCATGTTGACCCTCGATTATATTAGGTAAACCATACGCATCATAGATAGCGTGATCACCTGTTGACCGCGCCTCGGCATAATGATAGAAATCGGTATCACAATGCATAGTCCCGTCATGGACATAATTTTGCTCCGAGTGCCAAATCATTGATGCTACAATTGTCCAAAAGCCTCCAACAACGTCTTTGTAACCAAGAGTGAATCTGTGTGCTTCACCAATTAAACCAACTAACGTCGATGTGGCATAATTGGTTTCCGCCTCTGTTTTTGCGGTACTCCAATTCGCGTCCTTCCCATCCCCCCTGTAACCAGCATCTCGTACAACCTGCCACGGAAGATAATCTTGACCATACGATATCCAACACAGTTTGCTCAATATGTGTTTGATGTTGTCGAAACCATAGTCGCTAGTTGTCCAGTGTGTTCGTCCAGTTGGAAACACACTCCCCCCAGCCGCAGTGTCATCGTTCTGATAGCCTGCCACGCCGTTGACACCCTCACTATCAGACACAAATCCACAACCACTTAAACCTCGGTAAGGCGTATAGTCGAAATAGTTTGTCGGTATTTTCAAGTCTTCTAGTATTTCAACTGTCGTTATTGGTGGTCTTGCCGCAACGCCTGTGTGAGCTGCAAAGTAAGCGTTAAAATTACCTGTAGCTTGTTTTGGGGTGAACCTCTGTCCATGGCTACTACCGCCCGTGATCATATTCTTTACTGCTGCTTTGAATCCGACCAGTATACTAGGATCAGCTAGTATATTACGATAATTGCGATACGTGTAAGTGTAGCCAGACCATCCAGAATTTATCAAGTCGCCACGTTCTACAATGGCAGCACTTATCTCGTCCAGATGTTGTTTTGTGATCCTTGGATGAGTTGATAAAGGCCAAATCGAGGAAGTCCAACCTGCCATAAGTTACCTCCTAACCAAACAGCGTCACTCGAATATCACTCTGCCACCATTCCATTACCGCCGTGATCACGCTTTCCGCGCAAGTCAGGGTCAGCACATGCCAGTATTCAACGGTGTCTGTATTAGCTGTCACGCTGGCTCCACTGCCCCAGGTCGCCGTGGCCGCGCTCCGGTTAATGGCCACCCAGTAATGCGTCGTGGTCGTCACCCCCGTCAGCGTGCCGCCGCTCGGGAAACTTCCCACCGTCTTAGCCGCGCCACCCAAAAACACCTGCCCCAGCGTCACCGTGCCGCCTGTGGCGGAAGTTTTTTTGAATTTCCATGAGTGATCGTTTGTCGCGACTGCTGATCCTCCTGTCAATCGAGGGAAGTGCCGACGTTCGGGATATTCCCCGACGTTGCTTTCCACAATCTTAGTGGCCTGCCAAACTCGATTGGCAGCCCCAGGAGTGAAGACAACTTTCTTCATGTTAGGATGCTCCGTCCTTTTCCTTGGGCAGGTCCAAGATACTCCAATCGGCTAATGGATATATTGCAAAGTCCTTGTACTTCGGAAGCGGACTGGTTACAGGATTTCGAACTTGACCAGCCCCATCTAGTGGTTGCGGTTCCACGGCATCTTTATCATCCCCGCCTAGAGGATCCTTGACTTGAATGCGTGTCTTCTCGCCTGTGGTAGCATTCATTGTATTAAAACCCTGATCGTAAATAGACTGGGCCCACTCATCCCGATCCATGACAATGTCAACTGTGAACACCCAGTACAATTCCTGTTCATCAGTCATGGCTGGATCAAGTTTCATTTCCTTGATTCGGGCTTGTCGATCAGCAATAGCAACGCCCCCAATTCGGGCACCTGATCCATCCGTCGATTCATTCAAAGTATCGATGAGGGAAAAGATACTAACCGGATCCCAGTTTGCATCCTCCACATTCTTGATGATGTGAATACCAAACCGATTCTTGTTCTTCATGAGTGGATCGATAAACGGATCCTGGGCACTATTAACAATTGGAAGAGAAGGAAAGAATGGCTCATCAACATCATAGTCATATGCCTTACTGATCGCCACCTGTTCCTTGTCGAGGAAATAGGAAACCTGTGCCGGCATCTCCCAAGGCTTCTGTCCAGACCCCGACTGAAACCCATAGGGCATCGGCTCATAGTTGACGGTCACTCGCCAATGGAGACGATCCTCAAAGGGCTTGGCCGATATCGTGGATACCCATAAGGTGTCATCGGTTGGATGCTTATCTAATCGCTTGGGTAGATCAGATGCGGACAGCACTGCAATTTCATCATCCCCTACCGCATCAGTTGTCTCAATCTGATAGACGTTTGTGGCACTCCGAAGCCCCTTGGCGTCTATGTTGGAATCCCGATCAACCAATGTCACACTTGTGATCATTAAATGCCCCCTTCTCCAAGTACGGCGAAGTTCAAGTTTTCATTCAACGTATCGTTCATCTCATCCAGCTTATCAGCCGTCTGGTTGGTGTTCTGTGCTGTCTTCGCCGTGTTGGTTGCCACGTTGGCCATGTCCTTTGACATTCCCATTTCTGCCTTATACCCTTCCACCGATCCCCTAAGCGCAGTCGGAGCATACTTGTTGACGAAGCCTGCTGCTCCAGTTTCCCCAGCACCTCCAGTACCCCCGGTGGTCATCGGGGTCCAGTTCTGTTGCTTGGCAATCCGGTCTTCCACAACTGCCATGATGTCGTCGATCAGGAATTGCTTTTTGAAATCAAGAACCAAAGTCTGTTCACTCGAGTTCTTACCAATCTCCGCCGCACTTGCTCGAATAGCAGCCATCCCGTTCTTCATCTGGGCTGCCATGTCAATCTTTCCACTGAGACCCAAAAAATTTCCTATCTTGGTTCCAGAAAGCATGTTGTATATTTCAGACAATGCAATCTTGAAGCCTACTTTCAGAACTGTACCCAAGTGCTGAACAAGCGACATCCAGTTGTCCGCAATCCAACTGAACGCGTACTCAAATTCCAGCTTCATCAATTCCCCGAACCGACCCGACTTAATCAGCTCCACTATGAACAGAACGAAGCGTCCAATTCTCTGTCCAATTCCAGACAAGTCAATCTTGGAAATCTCATCTGTGATGGTCTTCATCATGGGTGCCAGACCCTCCATGATCCCGGTGAATAATCCAAGGCGGATGTATTTGAATCGGGATATGACATCCAACAATTGATCAAAGGACTTTGCATTTCTCATGATCAAAGCGGGTATCCCACCCAGTGCATGCTCAACTTCTTTCAGTACATTGGGGTCTGCGAAGAACCCCCGAAGACGAATGCCGCCGTGTCCAAACAGTTTCCGCAAGGCTGACATTCTATCTTCTTCAGACAATTTCCCAAGAGCTGTGCTAATGGTCTTCAGCTTTTCAACAGGAGACTGCTTGTTCAGTTCCTTCATACTAAGACCGATGCTACTTAGAAAGCTGTTACCTTTGCCTGTCTTCCCCAACGTGTTCACGTTTCGCTGCATCATATTGAGGATGAACATGGCCCGACCTGCACCCACCCCCGTCTCATCCAACGCCTGTCGAAGTACAACAAGCTGATCCACGGCCACGCCAGTCTGTTGACTAAGGTCGTATAGGGACCCGCCCAGACTGAGGCTTTCTTTCAATCCTGCAATCACCCCACCCACTGACAAGCCTACGCCCGCCAGCCCGGCAAGGTCCCTTGTAAACCCCATGAGCCCCTTTCGGACTGCCCCCACAACATTGTTCATGTTGCTGGCATCCGCTTTCAGCAAAAGGGTCAGAGAACCTAATGTACTGTCCATCATACGCGCCTCTTCTTTTTACGTTGGTGGGCTGAGTAGTCTTGCTTCCAGATTGTCAATCGTTGCTTGATATCCTTTTGGGACATTCGCCTCGTGTCTTGGACCTCGTCATGAAACTTCAACATGAAGTCACTTATCTCAAAAGGTACTGGCTTCTTCTTAGGGTCTCGATTTACGTTCGCCAGCATAGCCGCGATAAGTGCTGCTTGCATGTCCGCCCGGGTTGGCTCTCCCGGCTCGATTGAATCATAGGCCATCCACTCAGCGAACTCACGGGCATCGATTGTCCGTTGTGCTTCATGTAAGCCTTTACCCAATTGCCGGGAGAGCCGAAACCACTGACATCTGACGGGGTCCTTTAGGAGTTTTTTCTCAGCTCCTCAACCGACTCTTTCGTTAGCCCATTAACCCGCATCGCAACGTCAGCCAGTCGGGCGAGCACAGCCCCGTTCTTATCACCAAGCGCCTTCACATCATCCTGCGAGAACATCCTTTCACCCTTGCCGTCAACCAGTACAAGCGACAATAGGGTGGCTCTCACATCAGACATGTTGGTCGTCTTGCCGTCAGAACTGATCCTGCTCTGCACAAACGACTCGAACTTTTCCCGATCGGTTCCTGACATTACTCCGACACGGACGGATCCATCCCACTCAGGAACTTCAACGTCCATGTACTTCTTGTCCTGCACTTGCAGAACTTCCATCTTGGTCAACAGTTTGCCAGTTGGCATGGTTAGCCTCCTTACTACTACTTGATTATGTTATCACCACAGCGCCGGTGATCTTAATTGTCGCCGATGCTGTGGCTCTCTCTTCGAAGGGAGTGGACGGTGAGAACGCGGTCATGAACCCAGTCATGGTCCATGTCGACGTGTCACTATCCGGGAAGTTGATAACCACGGACTCCGACGATGACGCGATCGGCGGGGTCGCCGAAGGATCAAACGCCAGCTCCACAGTCAACTCACCCCAGTCCACCAAGTCGCCCGGCGTGAACGTATGAGCACTCGTCGTTCCCATGTGGGATGTCGGAATGCTTACCCGTGACGCATTAGGGCCACTGACGGAAAGGATCTCCGCGAAGAATCCCGATGCGAATGCAATCGTTGTGCCTGTGCCTACGGTTGCCATCGTTGGGTTCTCCTTTCTACTTTGTTGTTTCTATCGGCCCCACTATTGGGGTCGCATTTTGTTCAGTTCCAAGGACTGAGTTCTGAATGCCTTCCAGAAACTCAGCCGAATTCAATTTGCTGAACGACGACTCATACATCCTAATCCAGCACTTAGGTCCCTGCTTCTTTTCCACATATACGGAGATGGACGTAAAGACGATGCGCAGCTTGGCATAGATGGTCGCGAATGGATGGATCCAAAATCCATACCGAGTTGGCCGCCACTGCCAACTAGACAACTGCTTTTTCAATTCCACAAGGTTATTCACGCGAGTTTCCATTGTCTTCGTCATCGCCAATGTTCTACTCCTTGCCATACTATGCCTCCTTCTTTACGGCGTGGAAGTCCACGACCCAGATGAACCGATTCTTTTGATCCTTCTGCAAAAACAATGTCACGTTCGACTGGAACAAATCAAGATATGTACTGCCGCTGGCCGTCCATGGCCCCACTCGACGTAGAGCCGCAATCACATCATTTATCTTAGCATGAGCTGTTAGGTAAGAAGTCCCTCTCACACGCACCTGAACGGACGGGCGAGACAAGGGTTTGATCGCGCGATTAAAGCACTCTTCCGGAGCCGGACCGCCCAAGTCATAGATGGTGATGCTTGTACTGGGTTCGTCGGGTTCTGTGTTGATAAAGATACCCCAGCCGGACGTAGCAGCAAACGCACCCACCCCTGCCGTCACGAGCAGATCTTTGATGTCCTCTGAAAGCGGATTCATTTTGCAATGTTCTCCTTTGCCGTTTCCATAGCGATCCGAATTATCTGTGCTTGATTATCTTGTATTGTTCTCTCAAGGAACTTCGCTTCCCCACCATTTGGATGGTTGGCTGCCATGTCCTCGTGAACAAACAAAGCGTAGGCAGCAGAGTGTCCAACATAGACAGCCAGCTTGCCCTGTACTGCAGCCTTGCGCTTAGTAATCTCCGCCTCATGATTTGCGCTCATCTGAGCAACTTCAGCCGGTGATACGGTTTTCCCGGAAACACCTGACGTACGAAAGTCCGGGTTGCTTGCTGATCCCTCACCCCATGCGGTGTATGCTGAATTCTTCAAGTTACTTGTGTCCACCGGACATCTTTGCTGACTGCCTCGCTGAATGAAAAACCCAGCCCGGATGAGTCCCTTCTTCGTGGTCTTCTTCGATTCGGTCAAAGCCTTGTTCAGATTTGACAGAACCTTTTCCAATCCTAGAACTCGTACGCCTCCACTCACAGAATGGCCTTCACGATTGTTTGTCGATTGCTGATCACTGGCACGCTTTGCACTTGCATGATTGGACGGGCATCCGCAAGGGTAGTTGGATCTGCGGCATTGTCGCAATCCGACAAGGTCCCCAAGTACAGATACCCTCCAAGCAACACAGTGTCGGAAGCAAGGAGCACCACGGCTGTGCTGATCTTGATCTCCCCGTTGGTGTCCTTGTACTCCACGGCCGTATTGTCCCAACGGCACTTCACCTCCACTGGGATGTCAAAAGACCACGAGCCCCGACCATCCGCTCCCAACACCTCCCAGTAAACAGCAGTCTGTCGGCACTTCTCTCTCATGTTCATGGGGCATCCTCCGGTGCAATCATTTTCATGGAAGCCTTCTTAGCCGACTCCGCAATGCTGGAAAGAAAGCCCGATGTGTCCAACAGGATGGCTTGCTGTCCATAGCGGGTGGCCTTCAATCCCATTCCACTCTTGTTTGTCTCGTAGGATTCGGAGGCTCCGTTTGCTGACTGACTTGTCAGCTTTGGATCCCGAACGGCGACGAAGTGCGCTGCCAACCACCGTTCCAATTCCAGCAACTGGGCTGCTGAAATAGAAGTGTCGTTGGCAGCAACCTTGTCCGTAAGCAGACTGGCAATCGTGATGAACGGGGTCAAGTCCGTGATCGCTGCCGTATCATAGTCAATGATTGCCTGAACGTCGCTTGCTGATACTCTAACTGACATTGCACGCCCTCCACAGGTTGGGACGAATCCATTCGCGAACTCGTCCTTCATTCCACCGTAGTTTCAACCATTCGACCACTTCCTTGATCTCCCCGAAGTCACCATCCACCATTCGGCTCGGCCAGACTTCGCGGCAGTCCTTCACACATTCTTCAATCTCCACAATCCTTGTCTTGTGTGCATCAAGGTATCCCTGCCATTCCGCCTCATCAGAATGCCCTTTCATGTACTTAGTCTTCAGGCAAGAATTGATAATGTCCTTGTCGTCTCTTCTGACAATGATCCACTTACTCAAAGGAAACTCCCGACACCACATTGGGTATGTCAGCAAGATGCTATTGGATTTATACATCCACGGACCAAAGGTGTATCCCTGAAACTTAACAGCTGTCTCCACTCTTCGAACAAGCCCAGCCAAAGGCTTATCAATTACGTCTTGAATAACAGGTAGTGGATTCTGCCCGTGCGGATCACATCCTAAGAATTTCAGATAAGGGGTAATCGTCTTGTCCCGGATTTCAATGTTCTCGTAGCTATTGTCCACCACCCCAACCCAAGCCCCACATCGGCGCAAGACCCCGGCTGTCATGGACACACCAGATCGGGCTGCTCCGGTTACTAGGATCGGGCAAGGGAGACTGTTCCCACCCACCACCTGCGCTTGCGTCATATTATTCATGTAGACACTCCAGGATTCGCTATACGCCCTTCAAATACCCTTCCCTAGGGAAGTCACTATCCCGGTCTCCTCGGGTCGTATAGCGAATCCTAGAGCGTTTGTTGTCCCTTTAAGCCAATTATCCCGAATCCATTCAATTTCCATGCACTGGTGTGGCCGAGGAACCCCATGAAACCAAACGAGCTTGGCTTCCTCAGGAACGATGTGCCATCGGCATTCACTTTTGAAGCTGACGACCTGCTTTGGAAAACGACGCTGCCAAAAGTCCGTTGCAATACCAGAGTCCTTGAATCGCATGGTCAAGTATATTCGCTCAGATCCCCGAGACTGCTGTTCCCAAAAAGCCTGCTGATCAACCACGGGCTGCCAAAGCTCGTAGTGTCCAAAGCCAGCATCGAAGCAATGGATTCCTCCCCCGATCCACCGCAAGTGGTAGGGACACTCGCATGTCGTGAACTTCTGAACCGTGTTCTCCATGAGTCCACTAAAGTCCCCAAGCACCACCGTATCAAGATCCAGAGCCATGATCCGTCCTTCAAATCCATTCTCTCTTCGGAACATAGCCATCTTCTTCAAATTGCCCAAGTAGTTAGGACAGTCAAAAGGAATGACGGTAATGTCCTTGTTGAACTCAGAAGCAGGATGGTCAGTAAGCACAACAAAACGATAGGGCTTGGAAAAGTGCCGGGCCACCCCAGCCGCCAGTGCATGGACGTAGCAGATGCCTCCGTCCTGCATTTCCCAGTTACCCCAAAGGAAGGTGACGATGGTGTATTTCATTGGTAGTGCTCCTTTATCCAAGAACACTCTTCTTGAAGGATTGGATTGTTTGGATCCTCTGCCCCGTTGAAAAAGACGATCCTTGCATTCGCCGGCAACTTGCCATCGTTATTCTTGTACGGCTCACAGGATTTGATGCGCTGGTTCATCTTATCCAATTCCTTGCGGTACTTCAGCAAGACTTTACCCACTGCTCTGCGCTTGGCATCTTGATACATACGATTGGCATCGCTCTCAGGTAATGGAGGTCTAGTCTTGGACAAGGTTCTTTTGACCATGTACTGTGACTGCAAAATAGCATTGGACGCTTCGTGGGTCTTGTTGCGAATAAGAGTTGTGCGTTCCTGTCTTGCTGCCGGAAGTTCTGGGCGTACACGAATGTCCTGTCCGTAGTTGTAAATGCCATCCGTCTTTCCCCACGTGGCCTCATCAGGATAAAGAATGTCGGAGATAACAGCCTGATCTGTGCCCCTCTTGAACTTACCATTCTCCTGTTGACAATACTTACTGGGTTGGAACTGCTCCCAAACTTGGGATCGGCAACCCGTGTTGGCAATCCAGAAGGCTCCGCAGTAAGGAGTCAGGCGAGTTTCCTCTCCCCATATCCGAAAGTCTTCCTTGCAGGTTAGTAGTGGTGTGATGTCATTGACAATCACGCAGTCGAGGTCAATGCTGCAATGCCGGGGACCGAGCACCGAAAGCATCTCCTTGGAGAAGCTCTTCAGTCGTACAAAGCATCCGCCGAGATTCAGATGATCCCGCCAGAGCGGAATCTTACCAATCTCAGGATGCAGTCCCATCGGATCATCTGTAATGCAGACCAAGCGAAAGGGAATATGAACGTGTCGCCTGAGCATTGAAAACAATGTGTTGACGTGATCAGGACCAAAGAGCATCCGTTTCTTAGGATGCAGACCTCTGTTCCACTTCCAGCAAACGATGGTCAAGGACATGCTTCAGCCCTCCTCGTCGTCAAGATACGGTACTGCTCAAAGTCCCCTACACGAATCGGCTTTGGAAAATCTTCCACAGAACAAAACGGTGCTCCCTTGACTTTCTTCAGTACACAGGCCACATGATTCTGGTAGCATCCCGTTTCCAAAGTAGGTGGCATTGTAATCATATAGTGATTGGCTTCCGCCAAAGCGTGAAAGAATTGCACATTGTAATTCCAACCCCCATGACGAGGGTTGGCAGATACGATGTGTAGCATCACGCAGTCAGTAGAAGCCAAATCGTGAATGTTCTTGAAGCAGTTGTACTGATAGGGAACATGCTCACTGGTGCCGAAGTTTGTCACAATGTCCCACTCGCCTAACAAACCAATAGGAAGTGGACAACACAGATCATAGGGTAAAGCCCCATCCCGTCCATTGATGTCTATAGAAGTATGATCCATGCCCAGTGAAGTGAACAGCTCCTTGCCTGTCAAAGCACCATTCATTCCCATCACTGTCAGGTAGGAAAGCAACTCAGGATCAGCATACTTGAGGTGCTGATTGCCGAGCTCACAAATCCGAACCTTTCGGGAATTCACGGGTCGATTCGCGCAGGCGCCCATGACCAGTTGCACAGCGTATGTCTTGATACCCATGTCAGTACTCTTTGATGTAAGGGAATGACAAAGCTGTTGGGCGAATGCCCTTCTTCAGCTTGTTGGCTCCCTCTTTGATCGCGACCTTGTTCTTGATAGCTTCTCGGGTTGCTTTCCGACCATCGTCTTGAACCCCGGAGTCAGCTACAAAGGATCGGGGATAGTATGTGACCTTGATACCATGCAAATGGAAATGACCCCCGAAGGCAATCTTCAACGCCAGTCTTCGGTATGTGCCATCACATCCATAGATGCCAGCATACTCTTCATCATATCCACCAATATGCCAGTACAGACTCTTACTCATCAAGTACGTGTTGGGATGAACCTTATATCCCCGGCCATCCGGAGCAATCACTCGGTCCAAAAGATAGAAAGCATCCTCTCTCAAAATGCCACCCTTGGCAAGGCGTACAATCTGAAAAGCATCTTCCGCCCGTAGCATCAAGTCCATGTCCGTCATCAGTAGCCACGAATCCTTTGCCTCATGAGCACCGATGTTCCGAGCCGCCAACCAATTCCACATCACCTTGCGAGTAATCCGAAACTGCCGTACAGGGAACCCGACCTGCGGAGCACACTCCTTGACAATCGGCAGAGCAGAAACCTTGGCAGAGCAATCGTCCACAATTACTGCTTCTATGTTGGCCTTAATCTCCTGTGGATAGTTGGCCCACTCCGCAAAGTGCAGCTTGAGCATTTCCGGATTGTCGTAGTACGGATAGACCAGCGTCAGCATATGTGGATTGGTCATGATTACTTCCTCACCTTTTCCTTGGGCAGGAAAATCTTATCATGCCCGATGGCGTCCACTTCGATGTAGTTGAACTCGTCCATCACTTCTTTGATGCAGCCGACCTTCAGTCCGTAAAACTTAAGGAGCTCTTCCCGGACTTCAAGCATGACGGTCGGACGATGTAAGGAAAGGGACCGCTGGGCTCCCTTCAGCACGTAGTACTCGCAGCCCTCCACATCCAAGATCAGGCAATCGTAGTAATACTCAAACGTGTCCAAAGCCAAAGCGGGAACAGTGCCTTCACGAAAGCCAATCACCCGATGGCTGGAATCGTGGATGTGTTCCATTTCCACAAAGGTTGTCCGCTCAGCCAAAGCAATAGGCATCGGGATCACGTTCTTATGGTCTTCCACATTCTTGACTAGACAGTTGAAGCTGATTCGGTCCGGCTCAAAAGTCCAGACTGAATTAAACTGAGGTGCCAGCGTCTTAGGAAATAGTCCGAGATTTCCTCCAGCACAGATCACACCCCTGCGCTGGGGACAATAGGTGAGAACTTTTTCCACACTTCTCAGATTGTTAATCTGAAAAGAAACTGTTTTGTCAGTTGTGTCTTTCGGCCACCAGAACCCTTTTTTGAACTCGAGCTCCATACTATGTCTCCTTTGTTTTTCCCATTGCTTCATACTTGTCCACAATGCACTGAAGGAACTTTGGCATCTTGGGATGGGTCCGATTGTAGAACATCGGCATATGCCCCACGTCCAAAGCCTGATACCCCAGCTTGAACAAGTCGTACGCTACCACAGTGGCCGTTGGCCCCAGACTAAGCATTATCAACCACTTCTTTGGATCGTATTGCTTGGCCCTTTCAATCAACTCCTTATGCTGACTCCATGCTTGTCTCGGCAGACATTTCTCTACTTTCAACTCCTTGGCCTCTTCCAAGAATCCCCGACCTTGCATTGCCTTGCTCGGCTTGCCATCACCTTCCCCAACAAAGTAAACCACTCGCCGTCCGCGCCAAATAGTCCGAACCATATTCCAGTAGTCGTCACACTCAATATGAATGGCTGCGTCCGGACGAGTGATGAAGGCACTGGCATACTGCTTGTCCATATCCAGCATGTTAAGAAAGTCTGGATTGCTCATGCACCTCAGCCAATTGTCATGCTTCTGAGGATCGTAGAAGCACAGATCCCTGCGCCCCCAAACCCGGGGAATGCCCACAAGGAATCCCGGATCATTGGAGACGAGAATCTGCTGAAGACGTGTAGCAAGTTCCGGATCGAAGTCCTGAAACTTCAAAGACGATCCTCGAGCTGTTCTGAATTCCCCATCCCCATACCGGCCAATAGAAGCACCAGTCACAAGGATCATCTGTATGGTGATAAACTCTTCCATCACTTTGGGAACTTGCATAACGCCTCCTTCAACGGTATTCTAGGAAACCATGGCAATGCGCTGTTCTCTGTTGCATTAAAGACTGGGATTCCGGCCGCTTGCAAGTCCTGCGAAAGAACTTTCATGCGTTTGATCATGCCTGCATACTTCAGACTTCCTCTGATCGGATGGTGGATGTAGTTCCTGTCGTTGCCCACCTGCTGCATATCAAACCCTAACAAGACCATTCGAGCTGCTCCAAGATGGTAAGCAAGGTTCAGAGCGCATGCGCCCGAGGATCCGTTAAAGCAAAGCTTATCCGGCTTGGTCTCGAGTCCTGCCTTCTTGCGGTCCTGACTGAGAATGGTAATCCCCGACTGCCCTGCAATAGATTCTTGTCTTCCCTTCCTTTCCAGGTTCATGCTGAACTTGTACCCGGGAAACATGTCCACTGCACTCTTGTTCCACCAATACCACTTGGCGTCCCCGAAGAAGAGGACATCAATGTAGTTGCCAACAAACATGGAACTGTTTACCGCGACACAAGCTCGCCCTCTCAACCAGTCCTTGCCATCCAATTGATGCAAGGAAGGACCACTGGCCAAGATGTAAACCGTCCGACCTTTGTAAAGGGGAGGAATCATGCATCACCATACGATAGGACTCATCTTTCCGGGTTTGTCATGATCTTGTTTGACGGCCAGTACAAACACGACATGCTCAGACGGCTTGTTAATTGGAATCTCCAAGATGTCGTGGTTGGTAAAGTACTGTCGAAGTTTGTTTCGCCACCACGATCCATTCTCTTGAATCAGATGCGCGTTCTGTCCGTTGGGTAGAATCTGTTTGGACTTCAGCATTGCAACTGAAAAAATCACATACAAGTTGGCTAGGGATGCAATGTGATTCAGTACATTCCCTAGCAGATGTGGCTCGATGTGTTCCAATACGTCTGTGCACGTCACGAGGTCTGCTGGTTCAGGTTGCTTGTGAAGCAATTCATTCGGCGAAGCCGGATCATAGCCATCGACTGTCACTTGTCCAACAAGACCGTGTTGCTGCAACAAGTCAATCAGTACCCACTGAAGTGTCCCTTGCCCACAACCATAATCCAAAACGGACTTGATGCTGAGAGCCCGACTGGCTCTGGTCATCATAATCAAGCCAATCGCTGCTGGCGCCCATTGGTACCCACCCTTACCAAAGCCAACCTCGTGCATCAATCGGTTGGCAGAGCGATACGAGTCTGTAATCAGTCTCGTGTGGTCCGCCGTTGTGTTGTCCTGTCCTTTAGTCCCTTTCAAGCAACGCCTCCTTCCAATCCATTGTCTCAAATACACTCAGTGCTGACTTGTAGGGGGCAACCAATCCATTGACAACATCCACGTCTGGGTAAATCGTGTGCATGGCTGCTGCCAACAACCCTGCATTCACGATGAACTTAGAATAGATGGAAGGCTTTGGTTTGCTCTTGAGATTGTGATACCAATTTGCCTTACCATCACCGCTGTCAACCATCATGTCAAACCCCAGCAGCACAATCCGCTTCGCCCCTAATTTCGCCGCCAACAGAATTGCAGTCACTCCAGTATTGCCGAACCACGTGATCTGGTGGCTCTTTTCTTCCTTCAGACATTCCACAGCCTTCGCAGGATTAAGTGGCTTCCGTTCCATAACGGACAACCCAGCAAACCCCAAGCACTCTAATGCCGGAGTAATCTTCAAACCACCGTATTGCTCAAATGCAGCCAAGTGTGAATGAATATCGTGCCAGCCCACATCCCCGAAGAAGCAGATGTCCGGCCATCGCAAGGAATAGGCATCGTTGCAAGCAATGAACCTACTATTCTTTGCCATTGTCCAAAGCAAGTCCCATTGCAGCAAACGCAAGCTGGGTCCACCCCCTATCACGACCACGGTGGACCCAGCCCACATCTTAGGACACTGCCAAAATCCTGTTGCCCCTGTGACCATAATCAGCCTACTTAGCGTTCCCAGCCTGCTCCATCATCTTGGCTTCCTCGAGGGAAAGAAACTTGTCGTTGATCGGAAGACCCGTGTCTTCTCGGATGACGTCATACTTATTTGCGCCTCGATTGACCGTGCGCAACCGGGGACTGGAATGGTCCTTGGCCTTTGCATCATCCGTGATCTTGTTGACAATCTGTTGAATCTTCGGAGTAGGATTCCGACGAGCAACAACAGCCAGCTTCTCCCGCCGTTCCATTTCCGGAGTCATTCGCTCGAATCGATTGGCGAATGTCAGATCCAATTCCTCGTTACTCTCCAGAATATCTCCTGTCGTCAGACGTTTGCGGATTGCCCGACCGTTCTTGTCCAATCCAAGAACGATACTGTGACATCCGCGAATCAGACGAAACTTATACTTCGCCGTGGCCGGATCATCCACCATGACCACAGACTTCTCTTCCGGTATGTCCTGTTTGACCTGCTGTAAAGCCACATCCTCATCCGTAGGAATAGCATCCTCCTCAGGAAGCACATCCTCGTGTTGCTTTACTGGGGCGATCACTTTCTTCGCCCTTACTCCTGCCGTTCTTCGTCCCGTACCTGCTGTGCGAACCATAATTACCTCGCTTTTCTCTTGGTTAGAGAAGGTCCCCAAGGGGTTGTTGGCCTTGGGGACCCTGTTGATCGCTACGCTACACCGCTTCAGGGAGCCGTGTAGTGCGTGACGCCGGACCGATTGTCCTGGTCACTCCGAACCTGCGGGACCAGAATGGTCATGACCTTGAAGTTGGTCACCATCCCGCCCTGCTCCTGCCACTCGACGTTGGTCAGGGGGAGACCCTCGACCATACGGACCACGTCAGCGGACATCTGAACCAGTAACACCTGGCTCTTGCCAGTGCTGCTCTTGCCCAGTTTGTCAGCCACGCGGATGTCGATGAGACCAGAGATTTCCTTGACCCTCTGACGAATCGACTTGTCGCTGGCAGCTTTGAAGTCGTCATCCAAGGCAGTCTCGTACTCGGTCGGGATGTAGAGCATCCAGGGACCGTAGTGCCGAGCGTCAATGGACTCCTGCTTCATGTTCTTCACATCGTCCAGAATCTGATCGCCTGTGGCCGAAGCCCAGTCGACGGTCAGGGAGCCAGTGTTACGATCGGTCTGATCAGTCAGACCATAAATCGTCCCACCGCCAAACGTGAATGAACTCGAGCCGTTGAACAGGTAGTTCTCCACTGCCTCAGACACCTTGCGGGAAGCCAGAGCCGCCTGCGTGGTATCAAGGTTGGAGCCGCCTGCGCGGGTCGCGTTCAAAGTGCGGATGTTCAGGAACCAGTCCTTGTGAGTGATCGGCAAGGGCAGGTAGTTCAGATCAAATTCGATCCGATCATTCCGTCCACGCGTCACACCATCCATGCTCACCTGAGCATCGGACATGTCACTGCCATCCTCGTACTCCAGCACGGTCTTGCCCAGTCCGTTGCCGAACCGGTAAACCAGACCCCGACTGATCAGGTCAGCAACGCCAACCATTCTCAGTTGGGCGGCTTCCACGACCGCCTTGTCATACTCCACCCACTCGTCCTTACGAAGGGTGGCGTTTGTCCGAAGGGCATTCACCTTGAGCCCCGAAGCCAACAGCTTCTGAGCCGTGGTATATCCCTTGGCCATCATTTCCATGAGCAACTTATTCATGTGTAATGATTTCCTTTCTTTTGTTAGATGATCTCGACGAGAATGCCCTTGACAGCATTCGTTGTGACCACCGACTCCATCGCGATACCGACGAGACCTTCCGGATACTCAACCACACCCGCGCTGTCGCTGGCGTGCTTCCGGAGATTTCCGTCGCCGTTGCTTTCCAGAGTATCACCAATGTTGATTGTCTGGGAGGTCGTCAGACGGGCATACACTTCGTTCCCGCGTTGATAGACCTTGTACATGACCTTCTCGCCGTCGGTATACGCGTGGCTGATCTCTTCACCAGCCAGATCGTTCTCGACTGCGAATGCGCGCTGTGCATCACAACCCGCACTGCCGTGAGCCCGAATCGCACCAGAGGACAGCTTTTCTATAAGCATCCCCGGAGTGATCGAACCGCTGGCGTTCGCTTCCTTGGAAATCGCCCCATCGGCGATTACGCTGATTGTCTTGTAAGCCATATAGCCTACTTCCTTTCTTGATGATCCTGTTGGATCTTACTTCTTGCCGAACAGAGCCGGCATCGCGGGAGCCTCGAGCTCAATATCCGCTTCGTTGGTCTTGGGGGCTGCGCCAGCGACGCCAGCATAGTCCACTTCAACCTGAGCAAGGGCAGCCATCTTCTCAAGACTGGAGATGTCCATGCTATTCAGTTCAGCCTCGTTGAACTTGCAGCGACTGTTCGCCTTCAAGCTGTTCACGATGCCGCTCTTGACAGCCTGATCGCGGACGATTGCCCGGGTCAGGACGCTTCGCACTTCAACCGGAGCTCCGGCCACGTACTCTTCCAAGGTGACGGGCTTTGCCGGCTTGGGAGCTTCCGCTTCCGTTGCATCCTGGCTCAGTGCCACGATGTGCTGGAACGTCTCGTCCTCGAGGTTCGTCAGGAACTCCCGAGCGCCTTCGTTCCACTTGCCGCCCTTAATGAGGGTGGCGATCTGCTCTTCCCTGTCCATATGTACTCCTTTCAGGGGTTTTGTATGGATGGTGTTACTGGTTGTTTTCGCTTTGTTGTTCTTTGGTTGATGGATGATCGTTTTGTATACGATGATCTTCCCATGTTCCTCTTCCGTTGCAGAATAATCCCCAACACTCCCAATCTTTTTTCCTACTGCATCTGCATCTGCTCTTGCTTTTGGAACTCGTACAGAGTATTCCAACTTCCCTGCAGAATCTAGCACAGAATAATCACCAATATCAGCATACACTTTTGAAATAGCATCGCGTTTTTTCTCAAAACTCTCTTTTTCACTACCCCCACCGCCACCACTTCCACCCCTCTCCCCCGGCCGACCACTGTGCCCGAAGTTGCCTAATCCCTGACCGCCAAGATCCTTCAGCTGCTCTTCGTTATTACGTTCACGATCCCTTCTCCTTCGATCCTCTGCTGCAAAAGATGGGGCAGGTTCTTTGACATCCATCCAGCTCGTTTTTTCCGTTTCCGTGGTTTCCTGACTCCTTTTGGTCTCCTCTGAGATGTCTTTCAGTGCCAAATCGGAGTTGTGGAATGACTTGTATTTTCCACCTGTTCTAACAGTGGCAAAAGATCCATCCCTATCAAAGCCAACAACGACACCTATTCCACCACCTTGTGCCGTTCCAATTACCACTTTATCCCCAACAATAATGTTCTCGTCTCGTGCTTTTTGTGCGCCGGTGTTATACTTTTCATCTTCCGGCTTATCATTGTGTCCACCACCACGCCTCGTCTCCCAGCCCTTCACAGCACCCTCTGAAGTTCCCTCGTTGCTGTGCTGCTCATTCAATCGAGGCATCCCACCGCCACCACTCCCACCCCTCTCCCCCGGCCGACCACTGTGCCCGAAGTTGCCTAATCCCTGACCGCCAAGATCCTTCAGCTGCTCTTCGTTATTACGTTCACGATCCTTCACCATCTTCTCCATCTGAGCTTTGGAATACTTGGAGCAATTCTCATTCTTTTTCAGACCCCACTTTGCCCAAGCCTCAGGTACCAATAAATCCTCTTTTGGAGTTCCCTTTTTCAATTCCATTGCCGTGTCCAGTTTACCAAGACGGCTTTCCAACGTGGATTTTTCATTGCTTAACTTTTTCTCCAAAGGGGAATTGTCTTTGGAAGCCTCCAAACGACTTTCCACTTTATCCAATTTGCTCTTGGTTTCTTCGTATTCAGATTTCAAATCCCCCGCAGACATCTTCAATAAATCTGCTTCGGATCCAATAGATCCACCCTTGCGAGTCTCCCAGCCCTTGACAGCACCCTCAGAAGTTCCCTCATTTTCATGCTGCTCGTTCAGCCTAGGCATCCCTGCTCCGTCTTCCCAGCTGCAGGCCCCCACGCTGTCGGGGAGAATGGCCAGATGATCCGGACGGAAGTTCTTGACCACCGTTCCATAATCCTCATTGCCCCACTTAGAGTTGATCTGCAGCTCCTCGTCTTCCGTGAACAAACCCGTGCTGACTTCCAGCCGCTCATTCTTCTCCAGCTTCTCCAGAACCTCAGGGGCAACAGCCATGCACTTCGCTACGTCGATCCACGCTTCACCCTTCAGCTTGTTGGTGGCTCCGTCCCACTCGCAGTTGTAGATGGCCCCGACGGTCTGCCCTTCCAGCACGGTAGTCTGTCCGGCAGTCACGGGTACTCCGTCCTTGTTGGGATGCCGGACCACCACTGGGCGACCGTTCCAGCTTTCGGGGAACTTCTGGATTTCGTCAGCCGAGTAGAAGGCTCCGTTGTGGACGCCCTCGCAGATGAGGACGGTGGGCACGACCAGCATATCCCGGTCGTCCAGAGTGTCCTTCTTGACCAGCTTGGACATGAGGTGGCGGATTCCGTTCATAGATGATTCCTCTTCGTTGTTCTTGATTACCTTCATTTGCAAAGCACCTGTGCTGGCTCCGTCTCTTGCAAGCAAAGTGGCTTCTACAGTGACATTATCTCTCGTAAAAGTATCTGTTTGCTTCATATCATTTGGTCCAGTAGAGAATGGTTCCATTTTGCCTGATTTTTGTTTGAAGTTAGCTCCTTTCAAACTATCTCGCAAACTATTATACTTGTTCAATGTCTTTGTAAAAGATTCTCCAGAAGTCACAATTTTCGATTTTCCAGTAAAGAGAACAACTGGAGGCAGTCCCTTTTGATCAAAGATAGAAACAACTCCAGTATCTGAAACAATTACAGGATTAGAACCTCTGGGATCATTTTCTCCATTCCCACCCCCATCACCAGCACTACCACCCACCTGCCCGGGAATGCCCGCATGCCCAAAGTTTCCTGACCCTTGCCCACCCAAAGTCTGTACTCTGTCGTTTGTCTTCAGCTTCATAGCCCTTATCCCTTCATTAAACGCTCCACGTTTCGTTGTACGCCCTTCAAAAGGTCGGGATAGGGCTTTTCCTTACCCCGGAGCGATCGACCTTTATAGCGAATCCTAGACGTTTTCACCGTATCTCCCGATCAGGCTTGTCGAAGCTGGCTTTGTCATCAAAGATTCCAGCCAGCTTGAAGTCGCCCTTTTTGTTCTTGTACTGTTCGCCGATGGTGTCCTCCTTGTCGTACTGTCCTCGACTCTCTTCTGCTTCTCCTACACCTGCAGGAATTAGAGCACACCGGCAAGATGGATGGAGCGGCGGATGGACTTCCCTTGCCTCGTCCAGCGTGAACACTCTGCCCTGCAGATCAGCGCAGTCTGGGCACACATTGTGAAAGGCCGTGCTCCACTCCACTTCCACCTTCACGCCTTCCAGTCCGGCTTCCTCATAGACGTTCAAAGCCGCTTCGTTGTAGGCATAGACTACCTCCGTACGGGCAATCATCCGAGCCCGATTGATGCCTATCCCTTCCACGTCTTCCAACATATCCCGGGCGATGTCCCTTGGGTTTCTGCCTTCAGCAATGCCCAGTGACAATGATCGGCTGATCCCGGTATCCATGGCTTCGGTCACGTTGCGCAAGTCCTGAAAAGCTCTTTGATAAATCATCCCGGCGGCATCCGCGTGTACGGGCGCGAGGAAGGAGCTATCGACCATCCGCTCGGTCGGGGAAACAAAGCCCTTGGTTCTGCCCAAGCGATCCACTTGCTTTCGATTGGCTACGCCCACCTTCGTACCTGCGTCGGCGAGGGACTTGCGGTAAGCACTGTCGATGTATATCTTCTGCCACTCGGCGTCCCCGGAGATCTTCCGGCCAGTCTTGGAGTAGCTGACTTCGAGGATCTCCTTGTCCACTTGGTCTTGCAGCCAGTCCATGAAGCCTTTCACCTTGTCAGGATCCCGGTTGAACTGAAAGGCTTTGTGAGGAAGGGCTTCGTTGGTTACAAAGCCTTCTTTCTTGGCATCGGTCAAAGACATCACATCACTATTCTCTCCACTGGGAGCTGATCCGCCTTGATGTCCCGGCCTTCCTGCATGTCCGAAGTTGCCACTGCCTTCTCCACCTAGGGTCTTCATCGGCTCGGCCAGCCCCAAGGCATCGTGCTCGACAATCGACTGCCAGATCAACTTCTTGATCCGGTTGAATCGCCGGGCAATCTCCAGATGCCACCGCTTGACAATCAATCCCGTGCGGGTGGGATCCACTCGGAGAATGGAATTGTGCTTCATCCCACAACGGCAAGTATGCTTTACACAGACCATGGCAAGTCCTCGATGTTCTTCCACTCTGCATCAGGGTCTTTGGAAATCTTGTGGATTAGAAACTCCAGATTCAGCCAGTCGTTCGTGCACTTGTACTCGTAGCTGTGTCCGTAGAACCAAAAGATTCTCGTGCCCTTCTTGGCTTCGTCGTATGCCTTCCAGAACTTCCCATTCCGAACATTGACGTGCGGTCGAACCGTGTAACGACTGCCTCCAGTAAACGTCTGACAAAAACTATCCAATCCCCGTCCGTACAAGTGTCCGGCTTGCTGTACGACCTTGACTGCCGTCCGATCCAACATAGCTTTGGGATAGACAAAGCCCTTGACGTCTTGCTGGAAGATGTCTTGCAGCTCTGCTCGCCCCCGTATGACTGCGTCCTTGCAATCCCGCATGGTCACGTGGGGAAGACTGACGTGCTTGGTCGTATGGTTCGCCACTTTGAATCCCTGACATGCTGCTAGTGCCTGCTCCTTGTCCATGAATTGAAGTCCGTTGCGATTCTGGGGAACAAATCCCTGAAGATAGGACGAGCATAGATTGAATGTAGCCTTGGCCCCGTGCTTGCGCAGGATGCCGCTGAGGGTAAGGTCCTCCACGGCTCCGTCGTCCCAGTCGCAAACTACTTGTAGCTTCCGATCCATAGTTCTTACTTCTTCAGCTCAGCTTTGATGGCATCCATTTCAGCTTGAAGCTCGTCGATCTTCTTCTGTACGTCTTCCACCGATTCATTGCGACGGGGTTTCTTCATCCCTTTAAGCTCGTCCAAACGGGCTTTCAGTTCTGCCATCCGTCGAGTGGCTTCTTCGTACTTAACTTCAAGAGTGGCTTTTCGAGCCTGCACTTCGGACAATTTCCCTTTAAGCTCTCCCACTATCTTTTCCCCTTCTTTAGCCACAGCCCCTTGAACCACTTTGTGCTCTCCTTTAACTTCTTCAATCTTCTGCTTGACGTCCTCCACTTTCTTGGAAGCCTTCTTGGCGTCCTTGGCAAAAGACTTTAGGTCCGCCGCCACATCTGAGTTGCGTTCCCGATCCTTAGCGTCTGGAGTGTTCCGTTCTTTCATCGCCTCTTCAACTGACTGCCCTTCCTTGATAAAGATAGCCCGTCCGTTGATTGTACGCCAGACCCCATCCGGGTCTTCCGCTTGGTTCTTCATGGCCATGCGCCGACCCTGCGCCGGGGTGGGGATGGACTGGGCACCCGTGGGAGTGGCCACAGGGGAGGAGTCGTCCGCTTCCCCACCACCGGCAGGTTCACCAGGAGCGGCCGGAGGAGGGACCGCTTCTTCTTGGGACGGCAGGTTCTCTTCTTGATACTTTTCCAAGTCCGCCAAGATGTCTTCCGCCTCTTCAGGAGTGTAGCCCAACACTTCCATCAAGAACTGCTCGGGAGTTAGAAGGGCATCAGCCCCGCCGTTGACGTAGTCCACAATGGCCTTGACCTTCTTGTTGGCAATATCCATTTTCTCGTTTTCGTTCAGCTCTTCGATCGGGGGCCAGTCTGTCTTGTACTCCCCGGGATCGCTCAGTGCTCCGACTTCAATCATGCGGTCAATGAACGGCTTCAAGATGCCGCTGGTAGCGAAGGACTTCCGTCGCTCCTTGATCCGATCGTGCCAACCCCGCTCGTCCTGACTGGAGGCGAGTTCTCCCCGTTCGCTGCCGACCAAGATCCGGACGGGAATGCCCGTAGCGGCTGAAACGCTGGCCAAGTACATGTTGAAAAAGCCGTCCGGAGAAGATATCCCACCGCCAGGTACGGCTTTGGCTTCCATATTCTGCAAACGCATATACCGTGACAAGCCGTGAACGTAGGACTCTATCTCATCTTCCAATTCAGACTCATCTGCAACTTGCGCATCCGGCGGAGTGACAAACTGAAGACCAGGATACCCTGCCCGCCAGAACATTTCCGCTGATCCACCGCAAGTCGTTTCGATGTCTTGCAAACGGTTCCAGACACACTCCAATCTGGGAGTCCCATAGATGTCGTTGTCCAGTACATTGTCAGCCACGTGGATGATCCGAGTATAGTGTACGTCAAAAGGTATAGCGGCTCCCGGGGTGGTGATTGTGGTAACGCTGCCCCGTGCTACGTTCTCTGAAACCGCCGTAGGAGTAATCCGATACATCGTCGGCTGAGTATAGCGAGGGCTCTTTCGGTCTGTCTCCACAGTGATAATCTGGCAAGAGCCTTCCGTGTAGACTTGCAAATACATCAACTTGCCATTCTTGACTGGCTCCTTGGGATCCTTACCATCGTCGAAGCCAAGGAACAGCACTCCATAGCGTCCGATACCAGCCGCTTTATCCACCCGCTCGAAGTAATGACAAAGGTCCATTTCCTCAGTCAGGGCAGCCCAGTCCTTTTCAAAAGCAGTTTCTACCGCCTTGTCAGTCTCATAAACATCCGGCTCCACCGTCCATGTGGCGGCAGGATAGGCATTGACAATGCGCTTGGCTAGAGGATCCCGGTCATAGCGACCCTTGTACTCCTCGAAAGAAAGGACTGTAGGGTATCCGCAAATCGAATACAGATCTCGATCCCCATCAAAAGATTGCCCCAACCTCTGTCCTAATTGGGAACGGGTGACTGTGATACTGGCAAGATTGTTCAGCTTACGTATAAGCTGCTTCATCTTGCTCTGCTTATTATTGGTGCGCATCATGGCTTGCTGTCCTATACTTGGCTGATTGCGGACTCGAGATATCCACCCTCGCTGTCAGAGCACTTGGCGTAGGGAGCGGCAATGTCCAGATTGGATCCCATGACAAAGCCATCAACAGGGATCTTGAACGAAGAGACAAAGGAACCTAGGACGTCCTTGCCAATCTGAATGTCGAACGTACTCAAGTTGATGAAGAGAAATGCTCCCGGCACGGTGACATCACCCATGACCAAAGGCTCATGAGTATCCCCGATCAACTGAACGCTGTGCATCAGAGCATCACCCACCATGGTCAAGGTGGAGCTCATTCTACGGCTGAACTCCATCGAGCCCTTGCTAATACGGACTGATCCACTTACTGTAATTTCATTGGGCATATTTACCTCCTTGTTTGTTACTCCATTTCATTTCAGTCCTCCATTCCGTCGTACACTCCGTGCACCTCGGCGGTCAACTGATCGCTATCCCCCTGGTCTCGCACCCGCACAACGCGAGCACCAGCAGAATCGCAACGCAGCAGGCCGCGATAATCGCGACGCCCTCTCCCGGCGTTACCTGTCTGTCGCTTGTCATGATATCGGGTCCGGTTGCGGTGTCGGGTTTGGCTTCTTCGAGAACCAGCTTTTGATCCAGGCGATTACCCAGTTCATTGCGGCGCTTCTCCTTCTTTGATCGCGTCGTTCGGCGCGAAACAATGGTTGATCTCGAACAGACTCCACGTAGACACTGCAGATGATGTACCGCCGGTCGACGTAGTGAACACCGAGTAATCGCTCGCAGTGGAACTGGTCCCGTCGCTCGCAGTGGCGTACCAATCGTAGGCGGTCAGAGGTGACAGATCGCTCCAAACGCGACTGGTCTGCTGTCCGGACGTTACGGAAGTGTTGGTTCCAAGACTGGTAAAACTGGCAGTATTAGTATACAGGAGCAGTGAGTTAGTTATAGAAAATTGGTTGTCAGCATCTGTCAGCGAGTTTGTCACATACGCGGAGTAGGTACGGAAATCCATCACCCCTGTGGTGGGGTGCACCACCATCTGCCGAAACCAACCGTTTCCGCCGTTTGTGTAGGTCTGGTAGTCAGCCAAAATTATATCGATGGGACGTCCACTTACTACCTCGTGTCTAAACCCTATGCCATGCGCGTGACCGCACAGCATGAGAAAGAGATTTGTGTTGGCCTTTAGGCCATCAAACTTTGATTGACCCTCTGTCGTCCACGCGGACGGAGTTGGCCGGGTGGTCGTTTCGAGAATAGAGTGGGATACAACTATGGCGCGTCGCGCCGGATGCGCTTGTAGCACGCCATTGGCCCAGGCCATTATGTTGGTATTTGTGCCGGCAAAGGAGTCCAGCATAAGGGTCACAAAATCCAGATGACCAGCGCTGAACAGAATATAGTTGTTCGCGTTGTTGGTGCCATACGATCCGCCCCAGTAGGACCGATCCTTGAAAAGGTTTGTTCCATAGTAGGTATTCCAAAGACTGCCATCGCCGTCATGTAAAATTCCCATGCTTATGCTCCACGGAATACCGTCCGGTTTGCCAGTGGTGGTGGAGTCAAATAAACGGTACATGAAATTGGTTGAGTTCTGGAACTCTTCATCGCTGCCACAATCCACCACGTCACCCGACTGGAACGCGGCAACGATATTCGAAGCTGCGCAGTTGGTTACGATCCAAGCTAGCTGCTGATTGGCAATCGCGAGCCTGGTGCCACCCTCGTTTTGAGAATAGAACTGAGTGTCGGGGATATGGACAAGAGTAAAATCGGACTCGTTTGCAACATTTGTCCGACCAAAGAACTCCACAGACAAAGCACTCGCCTCCGGGTCTGTTACGCTAACGGTCAGGGTAGGAGGGATTTCTACATCAACTGCGTTATTCGTGGGAGAGATTATTGTCGGTTCGCCCGGCGGGAGATTCAGCCATTTTCCATAAAGTGTTGCGGCTACATTCGCCGTGTAATTGGCCCCCTCCGCATAGCTGGTTCCGCTGCCGTTAGTCGTCGTGTTCCACCCCGAGAAAGTGTAGCCCGTCTTTGCCAGAGTGCCGACGTTGGTTGACAGGACCAGAGTGACATCCTGCGTCTTGGTTTGGTTGGATGGCACTGTTCCGCTGGTTGCGCCATTGGCATCGTAGGTGATTGTGTAGGTATTGTTCGCGGGCGCCGGCTCGAAGGCCACCATGGATTGTGTCCTGCGATGGCTCTGAGTGCATGTCCAAGTGTTTGTGACCGTTCCGGGGGAAGTGACTTCGCGGGTAGATCCCGCGCCCGAGCCGTAGGAAGACCCGTTAATATCCCAGCGTTCCGTCATGCCGGCTGTGGTGTTGGTGAAACTACCACCGGTGGCACCGTTGCCAACAATGTCAATCACCCACGCATTGGTCGTCAGCGTGGTGATGGCAGTCGAATAGGCGGTGCCATATACGTCGGCATAATTGTTTGCCGCTGTAGCTTCGGGGGCTTGTTGTTTGACCCCAGCCAGTGAGATTGCCCCGCAGTATGTGCCTCCCTCCGCACCATTCCAAACAACAGAGATCAGGCTGCTGCCGGATGTCGGAGCCACCAAGTACCACAGTTCGGTGCTCTGTTTGGTGGCACACCTAGCAAAAGTGTTTGTAGCGCGGGTGAACGAGTGAGCGCCGAATTTCACACTATTGATCACCACTGTGCCTTCGTCCCGCCATGATGCACCTACAACCAACATGCGATCACCTTCCGTGCCAACCGTGTGGGTCCAGGCGTTACTAAGACCCGAGGATACGTAGTTCGTGGTGACCGCATCGACCGTGATCAAGGCGTGGGCCTGCTGCCACGCGCAACAGACCGAGACCAGAACCGCTATGATGATTTTTCGCATACTACCTCACGTAGGGGATGAGGAAACTCGCGGAGTTGGTTACGGCTACGCTGCCGGTGTACGTGGTCATGTTTGTGCGCGACCAGTACTGCATATTGATCCCGATTGTGTTGGTGTGGGGCGTGAGGAAGTGGAGCGTGCAGTAGATGTTTGACCCGCCCGTGGCGTCGTAATAGTCGGGCACTCGGAGTCGATTGACGCGGCTAATGGTTATGCCGGCGACTGTGCCGACGATGTTGCTACTCTTATCGCCATACGTTCCGCCCTCATTCAGCCAGTACACAACGGACCCCGTGCCGTTTGAGCATGTCTGCCAGGTTGCGTTGGTCGCGTCGGGTTTAGTGTACATGTCAAATGGGACAAAGCCGGAGGCATCAGCCACACAGTTCGTAAACTCCCCAGCCACCCCGACGACCGTGCTGGTGCAGGAAGTGAACAGCAGGTTAGTTCCTCGGTAGACCACATCGGTTGCCCGTCCGCTGGAGTTCTGCGCGATGGACAGCCGTGCCCGAACGGACTGGGCGGAGTTGCTGAGGCCGGAGAGATAAAACCGTGCGTCTGTTATTTTGATCGGCGCGAGGGAGGCGACGGCGACGGCGATGTTGGTGGCGGCGGGATATATGGTGTACTTGGCGGAGAGTAATGTGTCGCCTTCGTAAATGTCGCCGCCGACATACATATCATTGGTGACGAACACCTGCCGTTTGAAATATGCATCCCAGTTGTCCATCGCCAACACATTCGCAAAGCCGCCATACGATCCGCCCAAGTACAAGTAGCCCGCCGTCATGCCTGAGTCCGGAGCGTGTAGGTGCATGCTCCCAGCATCATTGACATAAAACGTGCCGTAAGCTTTTCCCGAACCACCCCCGCCATACCATGTGGGATTGCTCAGGTAGTTCGTTCCGTCCAGCCGTCCTTCACCAACTAGCGGCAGGTACTTAGCCGCGACCCCTGCCATGGCGGCGTTGCTGGATGCAGTCACAGTGCCGTAGCCTTGTGTCGCAACCCAGTTCGTCCCCTCGGTGCGATTCCAGAATCCGTTGGTGACGCCATACGTCATGGGGTTGTTCGTCACCCCGATCATCGCATACTTGGCGGAGAGGGACGTTCCGCCTTCGGTGATCGTGCCGTCAACAATAAGGTTGGCCGAACACGTCACGTTTGAATGCAACGTGGCCACTGCATAAACATCCATTAACGGCGGGGCTCCAATCTGGGGACGGAGCCATAGCATGGGGTTCATGTCAGCCGTGTATGCTTCGGCTCTTGACCAAAATGACCAATATCCGATCTGATCCGAGTTGTTGTCATAGGGCCAAAGATTCGCCCCAAATCCCCCAAAGTCAATCACGTTGCACAGTGGAGCATCCCCGTTGAAACTACTCTGAATACGACTCAATACTCCAGTAGACCCCTTGAACGAGGTGGCGGATACAACTCCGCTTACAGACAATGTACCGCCCGGCGGAATTAGCGTGGCTCCATTAGTCAGGATCAGTGGTTGCCAGCCAGACGCTGAATGTAGGCGCAACTGATAACCGGGGCGCGCATAGATGTCCATATCATCGGTCAGGTCAAGCAGAGCGCCCTGGGATACCGTCGGAGTATCGCCACGGCCGATGATTCCGGCCTGTGCGATAGTCTGCTGGTTCAGAAAAACCTTAGAGGAACCATTGGTTAAGGGTATATAGGAGGCGGCGACGCCGGCAACCGCGGCGTTGGAAGCCGCCGGGATGGTCACGCTGATTGGCGCATATGTCGCCGCCGCATGGTCCGCTCTCTCAAGACCATTAGTTACCCCATAGGTCATGGGGTTGTTGGTGACTCCGATCCCGGCATACGTGAGATCGGCGACAGCTTTGGACAGGTCGCCTGTGCCGCCTCCACTGACGAGGCTATCGGCAACGATTACGCCGCCGGTCGAAAAGTGTCCGGCCTGCGCCACGACGGACATAGACACTACACAAACGATTGTCGCGAGTTTCTTCATAGTGATTCTCCTGGTACCAGCACTTTCCATGTGTTGGTTGTTGCTGCATATATTGACATGACATATAGGACGTTGGTGGGCGCGGCTTCGTTGGGCATGACTGGGATCCAGTGGTCGCCGACGGCGTAGAGCAGGATACTGTTGGAGGTGCTGCCACCACCGCCGCCGCCTCCGGCGACAGTGATCGCCGCCCCGTTGGTGACAGGGCTTCCGTTGATGGTGCAGCCGTTGTTGGTGACTGCCGCTGAGGCCAGTGCGTACTTAGTCGCCAGCGACGTGCCACCTTCGTAAATGTCCTTGTCACAAACGAACACTTCTTTTGACCGCATACAAAGACCATTAAACTCCGGACTAGGATACGTCGACTGCGAGCCGATTGTTACCATTGGATTATTCGTTTGGGTTGGTCCAAATGGATATATCTTAACCACACCATAATTCCCATACTCATCCAAATAGCCAGGATACAACTCTAAATCCCAGTTCTCAAACATCAACACTGGGCCGTCCGTACCGATGGACCCATAACCTGCGAAATATCGGCTCTCTGATGTGCTCGTATCCGCAAGCGTCCCGCCAGTAAACGGAACATACGATGCCGCCACGCCAGCCATGGCAGCATTGCTAGATGCAGACACGGTACCATAGCCTTGCAGTCCTACCCATGCAACCACACCATTGCTGGTGCCTATGTCCTGTCCATCAACATATGCTTTGCTCGTCTCACCAGTAGCCCCACCTGCTTGTGCAACCAACGTAAGACTGCCGTCCGTGTTCGTGGTCTGTGTCATCCCACTGCCTATACGATACGGTCCTTTATCTGATGTGTGACTGTATGATGATATGGCAGACCAGTCGATAGACGTAACCCCAGCCAAGAAACTATTGGTTACACCTGATGCTGGATTCTCCATAAGTGTCATCTTACCGATGGCATAAGCAAGGTTCTTAGTGCCGTCAGAAACTTCTAACAGCCAGTCCATCTTACCGGTCTTGGTCGTATTGGTATTGAGGTTGGCCGTGGTAAAGCTGACCAGCACCTTGCCGGCAGTGGCAGACTCCACAGAGCCCGTGACCACCGCCACCCACGCTTTGCTGGTAGGGGTAAAAGAGAAGCGGACTAGGTTGGCTCCGGTCAGATCCTTGGCTGCTGTGCCTTGCTTGAACGTCCAGCCCAAGTCCTGACTGGAAGCCTGTACGAAAGTCAAGTCCTTGCTGACCGGGGGGACGGAGCAGTCGCTAGTGAAGTCCTGCCGGGGAGTGATGTCGGCCATTAGACAGCCGGGCAGCAACATGAGAATCAAGATCCATGGTCGTTTCATCTACTGACCTCCTATATGCGATTGTACGCCCTTCAAACCCTTAGGGTAAGGCTTTCCCTTATATATAGCTTTTGACCCCTTTATAGACGATCCTAGAGTGTTTATGGAGGGGATAGGGGCTTCATTGGCTTTAGCCAGCACGTGAATCAAACTCTTCGGTCCGCTGCTGTTGGTCTTGGGCTTCTTGATCTTCATGGCCTGAAGGTCTTCGTAGGACCAAGTAAACCGATCTGCATTTGACTCTTTCATGCTGCCCTCAATTCCAAAGTCACGTGAGAACCTTCCACGCTCTTCACCCGATAAGTGGAACCCCTCTGGATTAAAACTTCCCATTCCTGCTTCCCGACCGTCTCTTTAGGAAGATATGCAGCCTTGGCTCCTTTGGGAATCTCCACCGTGACCTTGATTGGGTCTGCCTTAAACTTGGAAGCCCACTCATCAGCATACTTGGCATTGGCCGTGGTGGAGGTGAATGCTGGATCCTTGAATTCATTACCAACTGAAAAAGACTTCAGGATTGCCGCTCGCTCTTCCGGGGTCTTGGGATTTATGGAACGGACCACTTCAGCGTCCATGGGGAAAGAGGTCTTGTCAAGCACCTTGGCTAGGGCATTAGCTTTGTCCTTAAGGGACTTGTCCCCCTGCCCGGTCCGCAGGTACTTGTTGATCAGGAAACTATCAGAGGTCCCGGCATAGTCCTTGACCACCTTATTATCAAAGTATCCATCCCCTTCGCTCCACTGGGAAGCTGAGTCCTTAAGTAGTTTATCTGCCTGCGCCCCACTCTTGAATCGGACCACCTTACCCCCTTTATCAACTGAAGGTGCCTTGGGACTGCTGGACTCCTTCTTAGGGGATTCATCAAATCGCTTTTCAATAGCATCGGCAACGGACTGGCCTTCCTTGATAAAGACCGGAGTACCGTTGATGGTGCGCCAGGCTCCTCCAGCGTCCTCTTCTTTAGCCAGAACATGAATCAAGCTCTTCAGTCCGCTGCTCATTTCAACAATCTCCTTACTCTGACCTTGATGCCGTGCTTACGTCCCCATGTCCCAGACAATCCCCCGGGAGCATTGAGGCGATTGAAGGCACCCGTGGAAGCGTCCACTCTGTCCTTCTCCTTACCGACGGGGAACAGTTCCAGCTCCTGGAGGTAGTCGTCCGTCCAGTCCTTGACCATGACTCCTACGTTACCTATTTCAACTTGAGCACTGAACGGCTCGGCCCTTACCACCTTGTCCTTGGAAGCCCGGTCTATGGATACGGCAAAGCCTTTGAGGTTCTTGACGCTGGCCCAGGAACTATCCTTGCCTCCAGATCCCGGCTCCTGCTCCAGCCATATCTTGACCACCTTACCCCCGACTATGGAATTGGTTCTGCCTCTGTCCAATTCAGCCGTCTGCTTCATAACAGCTTCCCGCTGAGCTGTAGACCATTGTCCGGTTACCACATCTTCCACCAGGTACTCAAAGGGATAGGTCTCCGGCTTCATCTGGTGCATGAGGACTCCGGCGGTATTACATCCGGCCCCTTCGGTAGCCGCCTTGTCCCAGTAGCGTACGGAATTGAGGATGTGGTGCCGGTCAAAGTTATGAACCATCTTCATGGCAGTGATCTTGAACATACCCCCTTCTCGAGGGGAGGGTCTTTGCTGTAGTTGACCTGCTGATCCATAGGTACCCAGCTTGCGTTTCAGCTCACCTAATTCTTTAGACCCAAACCTATCCTTCCATAGGGGTTCATTGATTTGATTTCTTGGATCTTTGAAGCCTAGTACAGTACAGCACTTATTTGATCCCTCGTACTCGGCTGGGAGAATGAGGCGATTCCAGTCGTCCTCTTTTTCTAGTATCTCTCCGCAGAGGTCAGCTTCGTGGGAACGTTGCATGATAATGACAACGGAGCCAGTCTTGGGATCGTTGAGCCGAGTACTCATCACCTGCCACCACCAATCGATTACTGATATACGCTTGACAGGTGATTCTACATCTCTGAGATTATGGGCATCATCCACTATGATTTTGTCTCCGCCTTCTCCTGTGTTGGAGCCGTCTACTGATGTGGCAATGCGGTAGCCTCCGAAGTTGTTTTCAAATCGGATCTTGGTGTTCTGATCCCCGACTAGGACCAGATCCGGTTGAAAGGCCATCAGCAAGGATATGTAGTACGGGGATTGGATAAGGCGGCGACACTTGACACTATCACGAATGGAGAGAGTCTCGGCATAGGAAGCATAGAGAAATTGATCCCGGGGATTGCGAAGCCAGTCCCAAGCGGGCCAGAAGACACAGACCCCAAGACTCTTCATGTGGCGAGGGGGCATATTGATCATCAGCTTGCGAATTTGCCCGGAGCTGACTGCTTCCAGGTGTTCGCAGATCGCATCCAAATGCCAGCCGTGGACGTACGATCTAGTTTCGATTTGGAGCCAAGCCTGTCGAGTGAAGTGGCCAAGGCTCTGGTAAGCCAAAGCGTCCTCCACTTCGCGAAGGGATGGAAGATCCCTGCGCTTGGACATGCTTGGTGAGTATGTCTCGTATGTGTTCAAGTTCCTCCTTAGGGACTTGTTTGAGGTCGAACTCGTGCTCGTGCTTGTGTTCAAATTCACCGGTGTGGTTGACTTGACCCTTCATCAGCATCTTCTGGATATGCTGCCACTCCTGCGGCTGACGGTTGGTCAGCCAGAAGATAATGGCGGTGTCTGAGGGACAAACGTGCTTCGTGGTAGTTCTGATTTTGGTTGCGGGCAGCTTGATCTTGTCTTCACCCTTGCCATGCTTGATCGTGATATCTTCCTTGGAGACTTCCACGTAGTCATAGCCGAGGGCCTTCTTCAAGAGAGAGGTAACGACCTTGCGGGTGTCGTAAGCATAGCGACCTTCAATCACGGCACGCTTGAATCGGGGGTGCTTCCGCATCCACTTGTTGATCATGACCTCGGAGACGTCGAAAAGCTTGGCAAGACCACCAACTGTAAGTCCACCTTCGGATATGGCAACGTATGCCACACGACTGTGCTTAGGGGACCAGGCATGCTTGCTACAACCAGTAGGATCCGTTGAACTGCGGGACTTCGTTCTCACTAGGAAGAAAGCTATCAAATGATATGCTTTTGTACAGCAACCCTATGTATCTGCCAATCATTACAGACACATATCCCTAGAAATGCTTAAAAATCAATAGATTCCAGAAGCTAAAAGATTTTTTAATTTTTTAATTTACTTTAGCTCATGGTTGCTGTATTCTGTAGTCATGAAGGTAAGAAAAGGAAGGCAAGAGAGCGGGCGAGGTGAAGGCGAATCAAGGACCGACACCTCGACAATGGCTGGACGCAGCCTCCCAGTATCCCTCACGGGGCTGGATGTATCCGTAGCAGCGCTCACTTCCACCGAAGTCGCTCTTGCTTAAAGGACCCGACAACGGGCTGCTAGCGACTCAAGACTGCGATCAATCGGTCGGGAGGGTAGTGCCCTCAAGATCCGAGCCAGCAGAGTAAGTCCCCGGTAGGAGCCCAAGCGGCTACGATAATCCGACGGGGCATGGCAACTGGCGAAGTCGATCGAGTAAATCCTCTCGCATGGAGATCCTGCTGCAATTAAGTTCACACCGAACCCAACGCCCGGGAATGCCGCTCCTCTGAGGCATGACAATCGACCCAAGGAAGTGAAATCCGGCCCCTGACCCCGATGCACGATTGAGAGCAGATCCCAATGTGGCCACGAGCATGGTGCTCGCGACGGTCCCAAGCCCGCGAACGACAGAGGGGGAAGTAAAAGGAAAGAATGTTATTATGAAGGCGAATGAAGAAACTTGCAATCGCTGCGGAAGTAATATCATTGATAATGTCTGCAGCAACTGCGTGCGTCTGAACTCTGACTATCACATTTGTGAAAAATGTGGCCGCTATGCAATGCACCACGAAAAGGCTTCTGTTTGTGTCTCCTGCAATGATGAACTTCGCAAGGGAAAAGGGAAATGAAAGGTGACAACAATGAAAAGCGCAAGCTATTGGATCGGTAAGGCAGACAAATTGCAAGTCATAGGACACTATGCATCGGCTGACATGTGCAGGGACATGGCGAGGAAGATTCGCAATAGCCGACGGCGACAGCAGAACGAAATGCTCCGCGAACTCTGCGGAACATCCGCTGCAGCAGCACGAAGGGATATGGGTCTATGATACCACAACAAACAATATCACAACGACGGATAAACGAAGTCTTCGCAGAACTTGCGGACGCCAAGCGCATGTACGAAAACATCTCAAAAGATCCTCGAAGAAAACTGGATCAGCCAAACGAAAAACTCCACTACTGGGACGGCAAGGTCACCGGACTTCAACTGGTCATTCACTGGAACATCCGCTGCAGCAGCACGAAGGGATATGGGTCTATGATACCACAACAAACAATATCACAACGACGGATAAACGAAGTCTTCGCAGAACTTGCGGACGCCAAGCGCATGTACGAAAACATCTCAAAAGATCCCAGTTTTCGAAGAAAACTGGATCAGCCAAACGAAAAACTCCACTACTGGGACGGCAAGGTCACCGGACTTCAACTGGTCATTCGGCTACTTAAACTCGAAGAAGGAAAACCATGATTACGGAATGTTCAATCTGCAAAAAGCAAAGCACGGACAAGGGAAAGACGTGGGGTAAGGGGTTGGCTAGAGACGAGCCAATCTCCCATGGGTACTGTCCCGAGTGCTTTGCAGAAGAAATGAAAAGACTGGAAAGGTTACTCAAGTAATGAAAACATACTACGCAGTCAACGACGATCAGTTGAAAAACGGTACCTTCTACAAAGACTCGTACTGTGGCGACTTTGCTCAGTATCGACTGGGCGACTTTATTCAGCTTGTAAACAAACTGCCCGCGCCAAAGGGGTTGAGAAAATACAGCCTAAAACACGCCAGAAAGTTGCTTCCTTCATCGCTCAGATGAGGTTGCCACACAATGACATTCCCAATCCGACTGAAGAAAGCAGACGTCGTACACCACAAGCGATGGGCAAAAGAAACAGCAAAGAGGTTTGGTCACCGATTAGGCCCATGGAGGAAAGCATGGGTTGAAGAAGTGGGTGGGACTATAGGAAGAGTCCGCGTCAATGCCTGCACCCGTTGTGGTTGCACAGTACACGTGTTTCCAAACGGAGACCGCGTGGGTATGCCTGTAGAACACAAATGTCCGAAAGATCCAAACAGAGCAATCTGATATAGGAGGTACATGAGAACAAAGTTCAAACGCTCACGCAGGACAATCTTTCGGAATGAACCAAAGATTAAAATGCCAAGCTACCTGATCGGCCATGTGATCAGGAAGCCGGGAAGCAATCGAAAAGGGTACATCCTCGACGACCACATCCCAGCCACGGACGGACGGCGTCTCCTGATATGGGACAAGACGAAAGGACAGGTACTGGAAGAACGGTACGACCCCAAAGAACTGTGGGTTCTGGGTTATGAAGTTGTGGCCCAATTAAAAACTGAGGCTCTACACAAATTCAAACAACGTATCAGCAAACGAAAGGTGATGGGATCAAAACAAAAACGGGAGGAGTCAAAAGAACGTCTCCTCAAGAACGCATTGCGAAAGGTACACAACAAAAAGGAAGGCAAACATGAAAAGGATAAGAAACCATGCAAACGAAAAATGTTCCGCCGGTCAAGGTAAGATCAACTTGGACAATCAACGGGGTAGACCGGGCGCTGCGCAACCACTTCGTGGGAATGTGCAAGATGACGGGCGTTCCGGTAGCGATGGCAATCCATGCCATGATCCGAAGAGAAAACCTGCTGACAGTCCTCTTCAAGGAGTGGGTCGTGGAAGAGGATGCAAGGATACGAAAGCAACATGGCTGCTGATGGGTATCAAGTTTAGGGAGTACCGCAAAACCGAATATGATATTGACGACCGCGAAGCATTCACCAGAGGATGGGACGCAGCATTGCAAACAGCCCAAGACCTCGGACTGATGAAAAAGAAGCCATGAACAAACTGATACAGCAACAGGCGTGGAATGCCAGCAGACGGACGGGGGTTCCACAGGAAGAAATGGCCGGAGTCGGGCATCTGGCAGCTATGAAAGCCATCCAGTGCTATGACCCCGAGAAAGGAATGAACCTCACAAGCTGGGTGTGGCGATGTGCCCAGCAAGCGATGTTCAACTTCGGTCGAAAGCAAGACCTGTCTCCGGCTGAATGGTTTGACCCGGACCTGCTACCCAGCAAACATTCTGAATGGCAGCCGGACAAAGCGTCCATCTTCAAGAGCACACTGGATGCCTTGTCCAACGAGGCTCGCTGGGTGGTGGAGCTGGTGTTGACAGGAAGTCTGCCACGGACATGCCGGACTCCTCGAAAGGCACGGGGACATCTGCGCAAGTACATGCTCAAGAGAATGGACCTGACGCACGCACGGGTCTGGGAAGTGTTTGCTGAAATCAAGGAGGCATTAAAGTGAAAATAGACATTACATTCGTATGGAATATCAGATTGCAGATGTATGCCGAGGGCAACAAGCTGTATGCCGAGGGCAGCAAGCTGTGGGCCGAGGGCAACAAGCTGAGGGCCGAGGGTGACAAGCTGTGGGCCGAGGGCAGCAAGCTGAGGGCCGAGGGTGACAAGCTGTATGCCGAGGGCAGCAAGCTGTGGGCCGAGGGCAGCAAGCTGAGGGCCGAGGGTGACAAGCTGTGGGCTGAAGCTGTGATCGAAGCCTACGGCAACGCGACTATCAAGTGGAAGAGCGGCACCCATTGCTTTGTTAATGGAAAGGACGAATATCAATGAAACGAATCTACTACTGGTTGAAGGAAGACCCGGACAGAGCTGCATTTATCATAGCAGTGTTTCTAACGGTTCTCGTTGCCATACTGATCAAGGTCAACAAAGGGTTCTAAGCATCTAGGATTCGCTAGGAAGGCTTGAAAAAGTAAGGCTAGGGGAAGTCCTTAGTCTAGCTTTTGAAGCCCGTATAGCGAAACGTCGAGCGTCTACGGGGGTATTACTATGTGGTGTAATAAGTGTCACCATGGTTCGGCAGTGTTCAACCCGCCGGTCAAGGGAAATATCGTGGATGGATATATCTTCCCGAAGTGTCCCCAGTGCGGAAACAAGGCGTACGTCAGCACGAATCCCTTTCCCAAGTTCCCGCAACGAATGGGAAGCGGAGCGGTAAAGGGGAATGCTGGGAAACCCAGCGTGAAGGAAGACTTCCAAAACAAGCAAGCACAGCTTCATCTGGAACGGGTGCAGCAAGCCTTCAAGGAAGATGTGAAGCCATGAAGATGATGGAGAACATCCCGGCCCCACGCAAAAAGTCAATCCTCAAAGGAGACATGAACTGGCTAGCAAGGCAGAAGTGTGGTCGGATACTGGATGGATTCGATCGGAAGAAGTTTGAAGCCGGGTATGATTCAATCAAATGGAGGTCCCGTGAAAAAAGTCACACAGACAGATGATCTGCTCGTGATCGAATTCACCTATGACCCGGCACTCGTGTGCAAGATGCATGAGATGCGAGGTCGCTTCCACAACGAGGGGGGTAAGAAATGGTGGACGGTCCACAGCACCGTCGCCAACAAAGCCATCCTACGTGGGGCAGGATTCGACGTAGGAATCATTGCCAAAACACAAGACAAGGTTGAGGCCAAGGAGATTGCGGGTCTACTGAAGCAGCCCTATTCCTTCCAGCAAAAGGGAATTGCCTTCCTCGAGACCAAAAAGGGACGAGCCCTAATCGCCGATGAAATGGGCTTGGGCAAGACCATTCAGGCGATTGGGTACCTATGGAATCACAAGGCCACAAAAGCAATCGTGATATGCCCAGCGTCCCTCAAACTGAACTGGAAGATGGAGATCAAACGGTGGACGGGAAGTGCCGATGTGGAAATCATCGATGGTGGTAAGCTGTGTCCGCTGCAAGGAAAGTGGATCACGATTATCAACTACGATGTGCTTGGCAAGTGGCTGCCGCTCCTCAAAGAGCTCAAGGCCATTGTTGTGCTGGATGAAATTCACTACATCAAGACCCGAGGAGCCAAGCGAACGAAGGCCACCGTAGAACTATGCAGCTCTGCAGTAGGCGTCATTGGTCTTTCTGGGACCCCGGTCCTGAATAGGCCAGTGGAGCTCTTTAACATGCTGAAGATTCTCAAGCCCACCCTGTTCCCTTCGTTCTTCAAGTATGGAGAACGGTACTGCGGAGCCAGTCACAACGGCTGGGGATGGGACTTCAGTGGCAAGTCGAACACGGATGAACTCCATGACATCCTGACCTCATCCGTCATGATCCGCAGAATGAAAAAGGAAGTGCTGCCAGAACTACCGGACAAGACACGGTCAATCGTGCCACTACAAATCAGCAATCGAGACGAATACGATCTGGCAGAGGATGACTTCCTGGCTTGGCTGAATCAGCAAGAAGATAAGCCAGCCATCGGCAGCGACTGTGCACTAGCCAAGGTTGAAGCACTCAAACAGCTCTGCGCCGCCGGCAAGATGGAAATGGCCCTTCAGTGGATTGAAGACTTCCTTGCGTCCGATGAGAAACTGGTTGTAGCGGCCCACCACAAAAGTGTGGTTGCCACTCTCCGGGAAAAGTTTGCCGGACGATGTGTGGTACTGGATGGATCATGCTCAATGGAGCAGCGACAAGAAGCCGTACGAACCTTTCAGGAAGATGATAAAGTACGGCTCTTCATCGGCAACATCAAAGCGGCAGGGGTGGGCATTACACTGACAGCAGCCAGCAACGTAGCCTTCATTGAGCTACCATGGACTCCCGCGGATCTGGATCAGTTTGAAGACCGCTGCCATCGTATAGGACAGAAGGATGCCGTGACCTGCTGGTATCTGATCAGCGAAGATACTATCGAACAGCGAATCCTGAAACTCCTCGACAACAAACGCAAGGTAGTGGATGCAATTGTGGACGGGAAAGATACTGAAGAAGCCGGACTGCTTTCACAGCTGTTGAAAGAACTGAAGGAGGGAAGATGAGAAAATCAGTGGTGGCCTCCAAGGCATTCTTGGGGAGGTGTCCTCGTTGCCGCTACATCCTATCGGGACTGAACATGGTAAACTTCAGGGAGCCCGACAAGAAGAAACAGAAGATTGAGTGTCCACGATGCTTGAAAATATGGAGGAGACCAAAGCTGATCGTGCCACGAGTTCGCAGTGACTACCGACCTGCCCGACTACCTGGGTTCAGGAGGACCCGCTGGGGTAAGGACAATAGTCCACAAGCAGTCGTGGACTTCTTCAAACACATCCTCGTATTACCATTGCCCACTGCCATGGTAGAAGCCCGGTTGGCTGAGTATGAAAAGGAGTTGATCAAAGACGAAGGATGGAGCGTGGAAAAGGTTGTTGCAGCTCAGACTGCAGCTGCACAGCAGAGCCTGTGGTCTGATAGTCAGTACGTCAAGGATAGGTTTGAAGCCATCTACATGGACAAGCCCCTGCCGATGGTAATCAGTGGCAGGGATGCAAGGAGTCTAACACGATGAAAATCTTCAACTTTCAATCCTATGCTTACGATCACGGAGTGGATTTGGCATCCGAAAACGGAAAGCACTACCGTCCTGGATGGATCCAGATTGCCTGTCCATTCTGTACTGGCAATCCCGGATTCCATCTGGGATTCAACATAGCAAAAGGGTACTTCAACTGCTGGCGATGTGGCTGGAAATCAGTTGCTGACGTCGTTCAGAAGCTATCAAATTGCTCCATTTATGAGCTGGAGCAGATCGTCAAATCCTACCAAGTCAGATCCGGTCTCAATGTAACTGATAAGAATTCAAAACAGAAGGCAAAAGCCCCTTCCTGCAAGCTGCCAATGGGTACGAATCCTATGTCACCACGGCATAAGAAATATCTCGCTGGCAGAGGCTTTGATCCTGACGAATTGTCAGAGGTCTGGGGACTACTGGGAACAGGTCCTGTTGGACCCTATTGCCATCGTGTTGTGGCCCCGGTTCTATTGGATGGAAAGCTGGTCAGCTATCAGTGTCGAGACATCACTGGCAAATCTGCAATCCCATACAAGGCTTGCTCCATTGATCAAGAAGTTGTCCACCACAAGGAAATCCTCTATGGGGAAGACATGGTGTACAATGATAGCGTCGTCGTAGTGGAAGGTATTACTGACGCTTGGAAACTAGGTCCTGGAGCCGTCAGCACATTCGGGATTGGATTCACAACACCCCAAGTCTTGCGAATCAAACGATATCAACACCGATTTATCTTGTATGACAACGATCCCAAGCGAGAAGGACAGATGGCAGCAAAGAAGTTGGCCAACATCCTAATGGGATTTGATGGCACAACTGAGATCATCAGTTTGAAAAACGTCAAAGATCCTGGAGAATTGGATAAAATGGACGCAAAACAGCTGATGGACGATCTTTTTGACTATTAAAATATCATAAAAATCCCCTGAAATCCCTTGCATGATAACAGAATTAGCACTCAAAACACTGTTTAACCCAATGTGGCATTAACTAATACCCGGTTCCTTTAGATCAAAAAGGGAAAGGGAGGGGAGGGGAGTAAGAGGGGAGGGGAGTGGATAGGGATTTCTTTTCTCTAAAAAAAAGAATTATATGATGAGGGTGGGGGTCCAGGGGGTAGGGAGAAGAAAATGCCCAGGAAATGAAAAAACATGGAGAGGAAGTGGCAACCCATGAAAAGAACAAAACATAAACTACATCCCAGTGAAGTGCTATGTCCATTTTGTGGACGTCACTTCATTCCCAAGAAACCTTTTATTTTCAGTCCCCCGTCAATCCATGACGTTGCGCAATACGCCAAACATCTGGGGTATGTGATGGATGGAAAACATTTTGTCAACTACCATACGTCCGCTGGATGGAAAGTCGGCAAGAAGTCCATGGTCAGTTGGAAGGGTGCTATACGTACTTGGATTCAAAACAGTCTGAAGTGGGGTGACGGACAGGTCCAAAAACAAGCAACCAAAACAGGAATCAAAATAAACGTCGGTTTCCAGAGAAATCAAGGACACGTGTAAATACGTCTAGGTGCGACTAACGAATATGAAGCTATAATCTTCCCTTTTCTCAGAGTGTTCAAGTTACCTGTACGTATTTACACGATGAATTTAAGGTCTGTAGGAGTAAAAAGGAGCCCAAATGCCAATCTATACCCGAAAACAGATAGATTCAGTGCCCGAACGACGTATCATTACAGGGATGATTGTCAGCAATCAATTTCTTGGTGGGATTGGTTCAGTGTACAAGGCCGAGCTGATGTCCATTCCATATGCCAAGACAGTCGCTCGATGGTGCCTTCAATATCATCAAACTTATGGACGGGCACCGAAAAAACATATTCAAGATATTTATGAGTCGCAAGCTCGAAAAGGAATGCCCTCTGATCAACAAACTATGATCGGAGACTTCCTACAGTCCATTAGCAATCGATTTCAGAAGGAGGAGAAGTTCAATGCTCAGTACAGACTTGATCAAGCAGAGGAGTATTTCAAAAGTCGATCATTTGAAATACTTAAGGAGGATCTTGAATCTGCACTGGCCATCAACAATGTGCAAGAAGCTGAAACCCTCGTCAGTCGATTCAAGCATATCAAGCGTGCAAAAGACGATGGGATCAATCCTTTTACTGATAAGCAGGTAATGGTGGATGCCTTCGAGCAGGAGATTAAGCCTCTTTTCACACTACCAGGTCCTATTGGACAATTGCTCAACGATCAGCTACAACGAAGCAACTTCATTTCCATCATGGCCCCGGAGAAGCGAGGCAAGACATGGTGGCTTATGGAGCTGGCCAAGCGTGCATACAAGGCACGATGCAATGTGGCCTTTTTCGGACTGGGAGATATGGGTCGCAATCAGATGCAGCGCAGATTCGGAATGATGGTGGCTGGCAAGAGCTGGCAAACTAAGCATTGTGGCAAGATTCTAATTCCCTGCTTGGATTGTGAGCGAAATCAGAATGACACTTGCCACAAGAAGTGGAGAAAGAACCGAGTTGGATTGGATGGGGTTGAGAAATTTTCTGATGCTCCGGATGGATACCGAACTTGTACTCGATGTATTGGCAAGATGTTCAATCGATTCAAGGGTGCTGTTTGGTATGAAGAGAGAGGACCGGTGGTTCCTCTGACATGGCGTGAGTCCATTCGAGCTAGCAAGCACTTTGCTTCTCGGTCTGCGGGTAAGCGGGACTTCAAGATGGTCTGTGCGCCGGCCAAAAGTATGAATGTGGCTGGCATTCGGGCAAGACTGGATATCTGGGAAGATACAGAAGGTTTTATCCCAGATGTGGTCATCGCTGATTATATGGACATCTTAAATTCAGAACCAGGATCATCCAAAGACGATCGGCACAAGATCAACGAGAACTGGATGTCAGCCCGTGCCCTAAGTCTGGAAAGGGACTGCTTGTTTCTTACAGCCACCCAGTCTGATCGCGATAGTTATAATCGGGAGCTGATTGGACCAGACAACTTCAGTGAAGACAAACGAAAGTATGCTCACGTAACAGGTATATTGGCTATCAACCAAACAGAGGAGGAGAAAGCTGCAGGCATCCAGCGATTAGGCTGGGTGTTCTTGCGGGAAAGTGATTACGACCGACGACGAACGGTGAAGGTGATTCAATGCTTGCAAGTCGGAAAGCCGTGCATTGCTTCCTATTGGTAATTATTTTGTAAACAAAAGGAGGTGAGCAGAAATAATAAGTTGACAGGGTTTGAAGTCAAGTTCATATAGTTCAATGAAAGGAGGCCTACAATGGCCAAACAAAAAGCAGATCCGAAACGTCAGAAGCTGCTGGTGCTCGTTGCCAAGGACCTGAACAAGGTTCTGGGATTGGAAGACCCCGAGATCGATGTGGAGCTCGAGGGGCAGGAACTCGAGAACGCCATTCAGGAAGCCGTGGGCGAATTGAAGCCCAAGGAGCTCAAGACACGCGAGGTTGAGACCGACAACGACAGCAATCTCAAGGAAGTCACGTGGGACTTCATTGAGAGTCTGTCCAAGAAGGACGACGACGCTGACGATGCCGATCCATCCGATAAGGATGATGACGGCAGTGAAGCTGATGAAGACGATGCTGAGGAGGATGACGACAAGCCCTCGAAGAAGGCCAGCAAGAAGGACGACGACGAGGAAGAGACTGAAGAAGAGGATGAGCCGGAAGAGGAGACAGAGGAAGAGGAGGAGTCGGAAGAGGAAGAGGAAGAGGAAGAGGAGTCCGATGAGGATGATCCCCCTGCCAAGTCTAAGAAGTCAGTGAAGAAGGTCAGCAAGAAGGACGAAGAGGAAGAGGAAGAGGAAGAGGAAGAGGAAGAGGAAGAAGAGTCCGATAAGGACGACGAGAACAAACCTATGAAGAAGACGAACAAGAAGGAAGTCAAAGTCGAGAAGAAGATCGAGAAGACTGAGAAGATCAAGACGAAGAAGGGGTCAGGGGTCCGAAAGGAAAGCATAACTTCTGTTGTCAGGGATCTTTTCAAGAACAAGGAGACGAAAGACCTCTCCATTGAGAAGATGGCCAAGATCACGATGAAGAAGTTCCCGAATCTCAAGCACAACGATGCCGCAGCCATCCGCTTTATCAAGAGCAAGCTGCATCTCGGTTAATAATCAGAGTTGAAGATGTGGTAGTGCAAGTGCATGGTGGACAAAAACATCATGCACTTGCTTTTGCTTCATGAAAGGATATCAGAATGAAAGCCAGTGAACTTCTTGAACTGATCGCACATGTTCTTTTGATTACTTCTGAAAAGGAAGCATTGCAGGCTGATCGTATTGGCTTCAAAGATGGGAAGATGTGGGCATTCAATGGTACGATCGCCTTTTCGTCCAAAGCCCCTTTCAAAGTCCCAGACAATACGGCTATTCCCGCCAGTGCTTTGCTTAACTTCTTAAAAGCAGCAAAGAACAAAGAAGTGACATTGGATTTTTCCAAGGAGAATTGCTGCCGTGTCTTGATTAAGAATGGACAGTTGCAGATTGTGACAGATGCATGGAAAATGCCGATTGATGATATTGTCAGCACGAGCAATGCCAAGACTTGGCAGAAACTTGATCCTGGTTTTGGAGCAGCTCTCAACATGGCCGCCAGTTTCTGCACAAGGAATACCTTCAACCAAGGATTCTCTTGCGTGTACGGGAATGATGGCTTCTTGTTTGGTTGCGACAATATCAAAGCTGTTCAAATTCAGTCTGGTCTTTCTAAGAAGGTCAAGTTTCTTCTTCTGGCTCAGACGGCACAAATCATCAGCGGTATCGATCCTCTGGAAATTGCCTGTGATACTGAATCTGACTGGATTCATTTTCGGAACAAAACCTTAACAGCGTCCTGTCGGTTGTCCGATCTTGAATATCCAAACATATGCTCCTTCTTCAATGGTAAGGGGGACAAGATTCAACTTCCGAAAAACCTGGGACATATCTTCGAGCGAGCAGCATCCATCTGCAAAGAAACAGCGACAGTGATGGTGGACAATGATGTGCTGACTGTAAGGGCCAAGGGAGACTTTGCCAAGTTCGCAGAGAGAACAGAGTCCTCTGGCATACCATCCATGACATTCACTGTTGTTCCTAAAGCAGCTGCAGAGTTGCTTATGAATTCGTACATAGCTCAATTGATAAAGAATGGTCTGTTGCTTGCATCAAACAACATCAAGATGATGCTCTCCATCATCATGGAAAAATAATATGAGAATGAAACACAAAGCAGTAACTGATCTGTCCCGTGCAGGAAGACCAGTTCAAGAAAAGAAAAAGACGGTAGGCTTTCTCAGGGACGACCCATCTTGGAAAGAGTACTGGTGGAATATGCCTGAGTTTCAGATGGGCGATGCCATGGCAGCATTTGAAATCAAGGTCAACTTCTTCACACTTGCAGATCTGCAGAAATTTGCCAAGAAACTTGGTATTCCAATTTCAGAAAGATGCAAATCTTTCTGGTATCCTAAGCAGCCGAAGATTACAAACCCAGGTGAATGGAGATATATTGATGAAGACTAGATATCCCATTTATATTATGAGCAAGGGCCGATCAGACATGCCATTTACGGCACTGCGATTGTCGGAGATGAAGTGTCCGTTTTTCTTCGTTGTTGAAAATACTGAAGTCAAGAAGTACAAGAAACTAGGTCTTGGCGAAGTCTTGGTTCTTCCATTCCATGATCTTGGACAGGGTTCCATTCCTGCCCGCAACTGGATCTGGGAGCATGCCAAAAAGAACAAGCAAGCTCGCCACTGGGTCATGGATGATAATGTTTCCGTGTTCTATCGAATGAACTACAATCGACGAATACCTGCACAGACTTCAGCAATCTTTCGATGCATTGAAGACTGGGCCGATCGATATACGAACATTGCCTTTTGCGGTCCACACAACAAAGCATTTGCTGTGGAAGTGGACGGCGGACAACCTGCATTGACTTTGAACACCAGAATATATTCCATGATTCTGGTCAACACGGATCTTCCCTATCGATGGAGAGGTCGATACAATGAAGATACCGACATATGCATACGGGCTTTGAAGGATGGCTGGGTCACATGCATCTTCAAAGTTTTCCTAGGTCAAAAAATGGCGACATGGAGCGGTGCTCCTACGGATAAGAAAAAGAAATCCTTTCACGGTGGCAATGCGGACAATGTCTACAATACGGGAGACTACCGCAAAGCCTTTGTTGAATCTCTTCAGAAGCAGCACCCAGATGTTGTTGAAATGGTATGGAAGTATGGTCGTTGGCACCACAGGGTCAACTATGGTCCGTTCAAGAAGAACAAGCCCATACTTCGTGAAGGCGTGACACCTATCGTTGGTACGAATGAATATGGCATGAAGCTGGTCTATGTAGGTAAGCACGCACAGTATTCATCCAACAAGTTGTGCCCAGTTACACCAATTGAAGAAGGTGCAGAATGACATTTGGCTTTATTCAACCGCCGGGATCATCCATCTTTCCTGAAGTCAAGACACCAGAAAAAGTCAAACCCCTTGGGGTAACAACACCCTGGGTCTGGTGCATTGAACCTACACATGGTTGTAATCTGTCTTGTGGGCACTGCTCTTGTCGTCTTGACAAAAAAGGCATCTACCACTTCATGACAGAAAAGACCTGGTGTCAAGTCTGGAAGATTATTGCCAAGGTTTCTCCCACGTGTCGAATCGACCTTGTTCTGGGTGGGGAGCCCACGCTCAATCCGAATCTTCCAGAGTTTCTTTCCTTGGCCAGAAAGCTATCCCCCTTGTCCCAGATTCAAATCACAACCAATGG
>Ga0315287_10000131_pt1 | contig 62531 bp, 52 predicted proteins | sample YL17G11_0_MG_FD_205037 | JGI IMG/M metagenome (GOLD analysis project Ga0315287, IMG submission 205037) | Sediment microbial communities from Yellowstone Lake, YNP, Wyoming, USA - YL17G11_0 | ecosystem: Environmental > Aquatic > Freshwater > Lake > Sediment | place: USA: Wyoming | collected...
CGAACAACGAAAGATGGACAAACATCAATATTACAAATCAGGATATGTCTTTAAAAATTTATTATGACCCCTCTTCGCCAACATTAGTCATCAACAATGAGACCAGTATAGCCCTATGCGATGACAAACTGTACGCTTTAGAGAATAAAATCCCCAAAAAACTTACTGCTGGCCAAACAGCCGATATGCTGGAAAAAGAAGGCATCCTTTGCATAAATAAAATCATTTCCGATTTTAACCTGTTTTTATACGATAAGACAAACGGCAGCATTCATCTGGCATCTAATCGTGCCACAGCCGGCAGAATGTTCTATGTCTTCCGGAAAGACTCTGTTCTCTTCAGCAACGATTTTCTCCTGCTGCTGAATATTAAACAGCTAAACTTAAATTCCTGCGCCTTATACGCATATACGAGACACGGCGGCGTACCTGAAGATATTACCTTTGATAGCGATATAAAGAGCGTACCAGTCGGCCATTTCGCCGCGATTGACCGCGGCAGTAAACAAGCGAGATACACCCCATTTTATAAATTTAACTATGATAACAATCCGGATTCTGCCAAAGACCCTGATGAATTGCTTTCATACGTCGAACAGGCGCTACGGGCCAATGCAAAAGCCATCTCGGATAAGCAAATTCATATGATGATTTCTGGCGGAATAGATTCATCGCTGTTTGCGGCTTATCTGAAAGAATATACTTCCAACATAATCGGCCATTTCTGCCGTTTCGGCAGCGACGACCCGGAACAGCAGTATGCCGAGCAATTAGCCGGGAAATTAAATATACCCCTCAAAATTCATCCTCTTGACGACAAAAATATAATCCAGGAAATAGAGAATACCGCTTTAAATACATCATATCCGCACGGCGACTATTCCAACGTTTCGGTAAATTTTCTTTTAAGAAAAATCAAGGAAGAATTCGGTTCAGGACAATTGGTAATCGACTGTAACGGCGGTGACGACGGATTTGGATACGGGGCGCTGATGAAAATCGCTGTGTGGGAAAAATTTTATAAAATACCCGCTATAGGACTGCTGGGCAAACTGGCCACTATCGGCGACAGCTGGATGTACGACTCTAATATCACAAAATTTCTTTTCTATCCGTACAGGGCCAAAGAAAAGAACATTTACATAAGCCACCTGATATTTTCCAGCAGCGAGAAGATTTTCAAAAACGGCAGTCAGTACAACAAAGATATTGAAAAACTGTTTACAGAATTTCTCGATAGCAGCAACGAAAGCATATCTCCCTCATCGTATTCAAAAATGAGTGTCGCTCAGTTCTACCATATCAACAGCAGGCTTTGGACAGCCAAGGGATATGGACCTGCGGAGAATATGAATATGAACCTGGTCTTCCCGTTTACCTGGAAAAATATCCTCGACGAGCAGTGTAAACTGCCCCTGGATGTAAAAGTACACAATGGCACAGTTAAATGGCCGCTAAAAAAGCTCCTTGAAAAATATATGCCGAAGGATTATATTTATAGGGGTAAAAGCGGATTCGCACCGCCTTTGTATCGATGGCTTAAGGTCGATGCGAATTATGATTATTTTCATAAAACAGTTATGAATGGAACCTTAATCAGGGACTTTAACGCTGATAAAATTGACAAGATTTTCAGATTAATAAAAGAAAATAAAAATGTAAGTCGTTATGCAATGAACCTGATATGGTCATTGCTGTTCTTCGAAGTCTGGTTAGTTAAACACAGGTTGGCTAAATGAAAGTACTTTTCGTCTGCAGCGGCAATTCTCAATTCGGCATCAGCCCTTTAGTGAAAAGCCAGGGCGAATCTTTAAGGAACAACGGAATAGACATCGAATACTTTACTTTCAGGGGAAATTTCTTAGGCGGATATCCTGCCGGCATTCTAAAGCTGAGAAAATATCTTAAATCGCACAAATTCGATATAATTCACGCACATTACTCGATATCCGCTTTTGCGGCCACTTTTGCGGGAGCTAAACCGCTGGTTGTTTCGCTGATGGGAGGCAATGTCAAGGGTGGTTGTCTCGTACAAAGTTTTACAAGATTTCTGCATAAATATCGATGGAAAGCTGCCATTGTTAAATCAGAAAGGACGAAGAACCATATAAAAATTACGGACGCCCTGGTAGTGCCTAACGGCGTAGATTTCGAGAAATTCAAATTTATTGATAAAAATACCGCCCGCAGTAAAGTCAATTTTAATAATAAAAAACATATTATTTTCGCTGCCAACCCTAAAATAAAAGAAAAGAACTATCAATTGACTGCCGCAGCATTTAAATTATTAAATGCTCAGGATGTTGAGTTAAACATTGTCAGCGGAATAGACCACAATCTTATTCCTTATTATATGTATGCCGCAGATGTTTTAATCCTTACATCATCCTCCGAAGGCTCGCCCAATGTAATCAAAGAGGCAATGGTCTGCAATCTGCCGATTGTCTCTACAGATGTCGGTGACGTAAAACAAATAATATCAGGAACCGCCGGCTGCTATATCTCTTCCTATGACCCCACAGATGTCGCGGACAAACTGAAAAAAGCTCTTAACTTCGGCAAGCCGACAAATGGAAGAGATAATGTAAAACATCTTGAAATAAACGCTGTTGCCCGAAAAATTATAGATATTTATAACAGGGTTTTAAGCCAATGAAAGCTGAATATATCAAATATCTTATATGCCCAAAATGCAGCGGAGAGCTTGCTATCAGGGAAATAATCAGTGGAAACCCCGGCCATATTGAATCAGGTTCGATAGTATGCCGGAAGTGTTCCGCTGTTTATGAAATCGTTAATAGTATTCCCCGTTTTGTGCCAAAGGAAAATTACGCCTCCAGCTTCGGCCTTGAATGGAATATACACTCGAGAACTCAATATGACAGCTACAGCGGGCTGAACTGCTCGGAGAAAAGATTTTTCGAGGAAACTAACTGGCCGAGAAATCTTAAAGGCGAAATAATACTGGAAGCCGGCAGCGGCTCAGGCCGATTCACCGAACAGGCGGCTAAAACTGGAGCGCTGGTAATCAGCGCCGATTACAGCAATGCAGTCGAAGCAAATTATAAGTCTAACGGCAATAAGGATAACGTCTTCATCGTGCAGGCTGATATTTACTCGCTGCCGTTCAGGAAACAATTGTTCGATAAACTGTTTTGTATCGGTGTTATCCAGCATACACCGGACCCATACAAGGCTTTTATGTCGCTGCCGCAGTATCTTAAAAACAACGGCAAACTGGTAATAGATGTCTATAAAAAAACGTTAAGCGTATATCTGGCCGCAAAATACTATATAAGGCCTTTTACTAAAAATATGGACGCTGACAAACTTTACAGACGTACAAAAAAATATGTCGATTTTATGTGGCCGATTGCTGATTTTATTCGCAGGATTCCAAAAATCGGCTCCAAAATCAACTGGGCTCTGTGTATTGCCGACTACAGTCAATTAGGATTGAAAGGTCAAATGCTGAAGGAATGGGCGTATCTCGACACCTTTGATATGCTTTCGCCGCGATACGATTATCCGCAAACTCTGAATACCGTCAGAAAATGGCTTCAGGACGCGGGACTGGACGATATTGATGTCCGGTACGGCTATAACGGTATTGAAGCAAGAGGGACAAAAAAACTTGAATAAACTCAAAAAAATCGTGCGTCTGGTTCTGGTTCTTATTTGTATTGTTTACATGGTCAGATATTTCTATCAAAACAGAGCCACCTTAAACATCGTCTTTAATATCGATTTAACTACAATCCTTTCTATGATTGCACTCATACTATTATATTATCCTGCACAGGCAAGCTTGATGAGAGTCATTCTTGAAAAGTGTAGCGACAAAAAACTTCCATTCTTCGGCTGGTTTAGAATCTTTATTCTCAGTTCACTTCTTAATATGGTTCTTTCGCAGGCGGGTAACGTTTACCGCGCCGTAAAACTCAAATCTGAATATAATATCTCATATACCCGATACATCAGCAGCTTTATATCGTTCGCCTGGATGGACCTTTGCATAAATTTATTTATTTCCACATTAATAATAATATTCTTCAAACCCGACCTGCAGATTGGCCGGTTAATCGCATGGAAAATTCTGCTTGTCGCGATAATAGTAGTCGTCGCTACGCCGATACTGGTGGAAATTTTGTGGCGAAAGATTAAATTCAGCCATTCCCGTTTGTCCTGGCTGCATTCCAGGACATCAGAAGTACTAACAGTATCCGTGAATAACATTAAGGATTTTAAATATCTTGCGAAAATTATCCTGATAAATATGGTTTTATTTATCTGCGTTACATGTCTGCTTCATTTCTGCTTTCAGGTTCTTGATGCACATATCGATATAGCTACTTTAGTCATTTTCTACGCTCTTTTAAAGATTAGCAGTTATATAAACCTTACGCCGGGGAACCTTGGCATACAGGAATTGGCTTATGGTTTCCTCGGCACACAAATGGGCATCGGAATGGCACAAAGCATCCTTGCCTCTGCTGTTATGAGAATTGCAGGAACAAGCGTTTTTGCGGTGCTTGCAGTGATTTTCGGTGGAATTAATCTTTTACGTCATCGAAGGGATTACGCTGAAAACAGACCTCTCAGCTAAAATACTCTCTAAGTCGCATTCCCGGATTCTTTGTCGTAGTTTTCCCGGCGGTCTATTAGAATCGCTCTGCAGTAACTTGTTGGGACTCCTATGGCCGTCCGCCTTTTGAGCCGGATTGCCTGGTTCCAGCTACCCCGTTACAATTCTTGCTTTCCCAGGTCTTGCGAATATTGCTATACTCCAGACGGTCGAACCAATCCATTACCTGTTCGAGTGTGTGGTGATATTGGTATCGAGGAGAAAAATTATCGAACAGAGATAGTTCCATTTCTCGAACAGTTCGTTTACCGTATAGATTTTTGCCTGTAAGCGCGTTGTGAGATTGAGTATAAAGCCATAAAACAGGAGCGCCTGCAAAGCAAAATAAATGAAGAATAGGATGCGGCAGTCGGGTCGTAACGACTCGAAGCGCATTGCTTATTGCGTGCGCGATGGGGTTTTTCCGCTCCGCGCTATAAAGCTCAATGTAGCCGATGCCGCCGTTTTTGAGCTTCGATGATACTATCTCAAAACCACGGAAAGTATCGGGGGTATGATGAAGAACCCCGGCACTGTGAATTATATCAAAAAATTCCTGCCTAAATGGAAGTTTGTGTATGTTGCCCTGAACAATATGAATAAGAGAAGCATAAGCAGGTTCGGATTTTCCAAGACGGTCTCTGACTCCATCAACTGAAAAGGAAATATCCATTGCGAACACTTCCGCTCCCGTCCTGACCAATGCCAACTCGACCTCTCCATGACCACAACCTGCATCTAAAATCTTTTTGCCCGGCAGGTCCTCAATTCCTAAGCCCACGCAATCCAGAAAGAGCTTTCTTCTTGCCGGTACATCCTTACCCCACGCCCTTTGCGTTTCTCCTATTGCACCCCATTCCGATGAGAAACTGTTCAGGGTATGTTTAAAGTATTTTTCGAAGTTTTTATCTTTAGTTTTGGTTTGGCTGAGCAAAACATCTCTTACGTCGGACGGCAGGTTAGCCAGGTGCTGCTGCAGCAACGGAACTGCTCCAGCCATAGCATTCGGCAGAAGCCGGGGAATTCCATTGATCACAGGGAAAAAATGATTTTGCCCACATTGAATAACTCCCAGGTAGACTTCCCTGCAGAAACACTGTCGGCATTGATGCTTTAATTTCGGCTCAACTTGTCCCAATGGACAGCCCTGGCTACAAACAGGATGACCATCTTTAATCGCGGGATTATCCGGCAAAGAAACGATTTCGAAAGGAAGGACACGGAATGGGCTTCTGCACTCCGGGCACTCCAGTACGTCCAGCAGTCTATACCTCATCGGCAAAATCTCCTATCGCTGATTTTCACTGCCATAACTTTTCAATCTTTCACGAAATTTAATTTTATTTTCAGATTCTCGCCCGCTTTTTGACGTATAGCATTGGATAATATACATATTTGCATTCGGAAATATTCTACACCTTTTTATCCGGCAGTTCAATCAAAATATTCCTTTTGCCAGCTTTCGAGATTAATCCACTTCCAGATTTCCCTGCCGAAATTGCCCTTCTTCTGAATATGACTGGTAAACATTTTCTCGACCTTGTCCCATTTCCAATACGGCCGGCTTTTGAAGCTGTCAGAATAAATAATTTCTTTGCAATAATTCACAATCTTCGGTTTTCTGAAAAACTCATCGACAGGCGTACCGAAACCTATTTTATCTTTTCTGTTTTTTATCATTTCCGGCAGAATATCCTTTACCGCTTCCTTGAAAGCAATCTTTGTTCTGCCCGACTGGAGTTTCTGCTCAGGCTTCAGTGACAAGGCGTTTTCAACCAGATGCAAATCCAGGAACGGCACCCTGCTTTCAATGCTCCATCGCATTGAGTTTTTGTCTTCCCATCGCAGCAGGTGCGGAATAGCCGTTGAGAACAGCGTCAATTTCAGCGCATCATCGAAAGGCATACCCTGCCATCGCGGGTCAGAACCTTTGCCGGCAAGCTGTTCGAGAAGTTCGTGATTTATCCACTTATTGACCGTTGTTTTCCACAGGCCGTGCTTGAGCCATTTCGGCATAAGCATAAACGCAAACAGGCCGAATGGCATAAGATTCTTGAAATTGCGCAAATATAAAAACATTTCCCTGCAAAGACTTAAAAATCGCCATCTCCTGAGCAAATCAAAAAACCTGTAGCTGAAATAATAGATGTATCCTGCGAAAATCTCGTCGCCGCCCTGACCGTCAAGAAGTACCTTTGCTCCCTGCTGATGCGCGAGTTTCATTACGCGATATTGAGCGTAGGGACTTAGGCCCAGCACCGGCTCTTCCAAAGCCTTTACAAAATCTGGAAATTCATTTAGAAAATCGTCTTCGTTCATCTGGGTAAAAAACTGCTCTGTTTTTGTGAGCCTTCCGACTTCTTTAATATACTTACTTTCGTCGATGGAGTGGCCGGGAGCAGTAAACGAAAACGTATAAAATTTATAAGGAAGGAACTTATCGAGTGTACAAACTATCGAAGATGAATCAATTCCACCCGATAAACAACTGCCGATTGGCACATCGGCGACTGTTTGCGATTTGACGCTTTCGACGAAAGAGCGGCCAATATCGTCAATGGAAACATTCTCCCTTAATTTCGGAACATACCATTTTTCAATATTCAGCGCTCTCGTCTTTAAATCGTATTTTAAGAAATTCCCCGGCTCAAGTGAATACACATTATTAAAAAAGGTTTCTTTCCCGCAATGTTCAAGATTATATGCCAGAAATTCCATTATCGCCTTTTGATTCGGCGACGTCTGAATGTTATGAGCAAGTATCCCGGAAATCATCGAAGAAAAAATTAATTTGCCGTTCTGCTGACAATAGTAAAGAGGCTTGATGCCGAACCGGTCTCTGCTAAGAATCATTTCCTGCTTTTTTTTGTCGTATAGGCAAAACGCCCACATTCCGTTGAACATATCGAAACTTTTAACGCCCCATTGTTCATAAGCGTGGATGACAACCTCTGTATCGGTTTTGCTTTTGAATTTATGGCCGAGATTCTCAAGTTGGCTTCTAATTTCCTGAAAATTATATACCTCGCCGTTATATACAATCCAGACGGTCTGGTCTTCATTGCACATAGGCTGATGGCCGGCAGGCGAAAGGTCTATAATGGACAATCTCCGGTGTCCAAGTGAAACATTCTCATCGACAAAAACGCCCTCGTCGTCAGGCCCCCTGTTACAGGTTGCCTGATTCATAGCCCTGATGAGGGTCTGGTCAGCCCGGCTAAAACCATTTATTCCGCACATATATTAATCTTCAGGATTTACTTCAGAGGACTTTGCAGGTCAAAAAGAACGTAATTCGACATACCGGCTTTAACAAATCTGCCTTCTTTGTTCACCTCGCCGGATACGCCGGGAATATATTCATATTTATAAAGCAGTTGAAGCTGCCTGCTGAGATTTGTCAGGTACGCATCGGCCTGCGGGTCGCCCACAGATAAAGGCATTAGATAAAACGGATATTTGCCTGTTTTAGCTGCTTCGGTAATTTCTTCAGGTTTAGCCGCCTGAACGATTTCACGGTCGAGATACCAGGCGATTTCAGGCCGATAGAAAGCCCCTTTGGCTGCGTGCTGGTCAACGACAAAGGGGTCGAAGCTAAGCAGGTATTTATCCGGCGGGATACGCAGGTTAAGCATTTGGAACATCTTAATCTTCGCTTCCGGCTGCCAGCGAATCGAATAGTAATAGTTTGTTCCCGCAATGCAATAGCCTACACATATACTCAAAACCGTTAAAACAACAATAAGAGCTATTCTAAAATTGATTTTCTTGAGAAAGTCCCAGAGCATAAAAATGCCTAAAGACGCAGCAATCGCCACACACGGCGTCAAGGGCAGCAACCACGTTTGATGTCTCCACAGGCATCCTCTTAGTATGAAAAGTTGAGAAATTGGCACCATAAAGAAAAGCCAGAACTGTGGGAATTGTCTTACCCTTCTTCCTGCGTTAGAGTCGGGCGTTACCATAAAAACAAATAGTTGACCGATGGTAATATACAGTATCGCAATTATTAAAATGGGCAGCGTATAGTTGGTAACTGAAAATTCCCAAAGTTTGCCAAACCACAAAGACCAGTCGAAACCCTGCATTTGCTGCATTTCACCTTTCGCTGCTCGCCATTTGTAAAGCTCAATTATCTTCGCAGTTCCGCCATACCCAATAAACATTACAGTAAAGTCAATCAGCAGACTTATTCCCGGCGAAAATACCAAAATTGCAAGTAGCGGTATCGAAGGATATTCTTTTCTTTTAATGCAGCGGAACACATAGTGTAATCCGATGGCAAGAGCATAGAAAAAGCCGGTCCATGCAATTAGCAATCCAATAAAAAGACTTAGGGCTAATCCAATTTTGTGTAATTTTGTCGGTTCTGTACCATCATTAAATGCTCTGATTATGACAAAATAGAAATATATTGCCAAAAAACCAAACAGTGTTGTCCAGCCGCCCATGGTAAAATAACCGGTCAATGGAAATATGGTATACAGAAGACCTGCAAGCAGTGCAGGCAGCGGTTCTATAAGCCCTTTCAATATTTGCATAAATAATGCCATGCTCAGAATAGAAAGCAAAACAGCAACGAAACGAAATGTCCACTCGTGAACTCCAAATATCGACCCGGATAGCCAGGCAAGAATACCGCCAAGCTGCGGATGGTCCATATATCTTTGAGGAGTTTGAGTAGGCGGATCGCCTACAGCCCATGTTGATAGACCTTTTGTATAAGACAGACCGTACCTAACATGAGTACGTGCCGCCCATGCTCCACTTGCCTCTCCCCAGCTATGAAGACCGTAGAAAGGACGGCCGATCTCTCTCGCTTCCATACTGCACATAAGAATAATAATCCCAAGTACGCAAAGCCAATAGTTTATACAATTTGCATGTTCTTTGTTTTGGATTTTCATAATCATAATTGTATCCTTGATTTCTCAGTTTTGTTCGGTTGCAGCAAATATATTACGCTCAAAGAAAACAGATTAGGCGAGAATTTTTGTAATAATTCTCCTGTTAATATGCTTAATCGATTCCATAATGGCAGTACAGGACAATAAGTTTCTTTAATCACTTTCAAATTAGATTCTGCAAATAATTTCCCCCAAAATTTTGGATTAAAGAATCTTAAATGATGACAATCATGCCCTCCAAACGGCGGAAAACCAAATAATACTTGTAGTCTGGCGCGAAAATTAAATTCATTTGGCAAAGAAACAACCAGCTTGCCATTATCATTTAAAAAACCAATTAAATTCTTAATGGCAGCCAGAGGGTTGATAACGTGTTCGAGGATTTCCAGAACGAAAACAATATCATATTTATCACCGGGAATATTCTTTGTGATATCGAACTCAAATGCTTTATATCCCATCTTTTTTGCGGTTTCAACTGCGAGAGGCGAAATATCGCAAATCGTTACATCAAAACCGGCTTTTTTCAATTCTGAAGCTTCTCCAAAATCTCCGACTCCTATCGACAAAATTTTGCCTTGTTTTTTGTCTATCAGCCCAATCGCTCTTTGGGCCCTGTCAATAGACCTTTTACAACCCGAAGTTCCCAACTTTTCGAAATATCTATCATATTCCTCGGGTGTATCATCTAAAGCTCTATCTTTAGTAAACGGCACAATTATATCCTTTCACTATCATATAGAAACAATCCTGATATTATTTGTCTTTCGTATTGTACTTCTCAATAGTTTCAACTACATACTGAGTAACATCAATTTTATCCTGTAGAAATTTCTTCAGGGCCGTCTGTCTGCTTTCCGGTTTTTTTAATAATTCAACCGCTCTGTCCAGCGCCCGGCGTGTGTCTGTTATATGCTCCATCAATCCGTATTTTGAAAACTCCTGTATCGTGCCTGCTGTCAGGGTATTTATATAAATCGCAGGCACTGCCAGCAGTGCCGATTCAGAAGCCATAGTCGCGCCTTCGGTAACGCATAACGACGCGAATGCCATCAAATGATGTATCAGATGAACCGGAATTCTTAATCGGTATTGTTCCAGTTCCCCCGGCAGAGCCGCTTCAGATGTGATATATACCCTCGCATATTTGCTTATTTCATTAATAAAATGTGTCTTGGAAGTTTCCGCAACGCCGTGCTGTCCCACATCATGATGAGCCTGCCAGCTGACAAACCGAACCAGGCAATATTTCTGGTCGGCATCGATGCCGAGATTTTTCAAAATATTCCTGTCAGGAGTAAACCTGTTCGGATGAAGATATGCCAGTTCATGACAGCCGGCGTAACGTATTTGTTTCGAACCTAAATCTTTCAGATAACAGTCGGGGCTTTGAACCTGCGATACAAAAGGATAAGTCAGCATATGTGAAAATTTCTGATGTTCGGTATCGTCCCAGACTATCACCGGCTTTTTCAAAAGAAAGCCGACGTGAGCCGCGAAAACTCCGCTGATAGCGGTCAAAATATCAGGTTTAAATTTTCGGCAGAACTGCCAAAGTTTGTAATCCCTTTTTACAAGTTCAAGCGGCAGTGAAAACTTGCCTCTTCCTACGCTCGAAAGAACCGTATGCTCAATTTTATAAAGATTCAAAAGCTCGATAACGATATCTTTGTTCCTGGCGGTTATCGCCACTTCATGGCCGTGCGTTCGCCATATTTCTATGGCGTTCCTGAAGAAGTGAATATGCGCCGGATGGGTAATTTCAACAAGGATTCGCATTATTTATATAGCTCTTTCAATCACTCTTTTTTACCGTATTCTTTCTTACGAAGCAAAAACAATTGTTCATCCTGCAAAATTCTGAGCCTGTTAAGCATTCCTGCCAAAAGGGCTGTTATATAACAAATCAAAGCGATAAATCCGAACCCGCCGGCAAAAAAAGCGACGAATACGTAAGGAAAAAACGCGCCTGTTCGCAGGTAATGTATCATCACAAAACCGCCGCACAGAATCGTCAAAATCAAAAACACCGCGCTTATGCCCCCGAATACCCACATCGGCCTGTAATCTCTGAACGCCCGCAGCATAATAAACAGGCTCCGACAGCCATATGTAAACACGTTTGACGCGACTTTGCTTTTGCCGAATTTTCTGACGCCGAGCACTTTGACCGGCACCTCAACTATACGAAGCCCCCTGAACGCCATATCGAGTATGACTTCGTGTGTATAGGTATGGCCGCCAAGCAGCGTCACACGCAAAGCGGCATCGCGCTTATACGCCCGAAATCCGCACGAAACGTCTTTCATATTAAGGCCGCCAAGTTGATTGACTATATTAGCAACGCGTCTGTTGCCCCATTTCTTTATCCATGGCATCTCTGGCATTAGTTTAACATCCGCAAATCTGCTCGCCGTGACCATATCGGCGTTATCCTTTAAGATTGGCTCTACAAGCAGAGAAATATCCTTTGGGTTAAACTGACCGTCCGCGTCGATATTGACTATAATATCGGCACCAAGAGAAAGGGCTGTGCGAATCCCCTGCGCAAATGCCGCGCCAAGACCTTTATTGCTTCCAAGACCATGCACATAAGCGCCGGCCTGCGAAGCAACCTTCGCGGTATCGTCACTGCTCCCATCATCGATAACAATTACTTCAATTTTATCAATGCCTTCTATCGCACGCGGTATACCTGCTATTACCTGCCCTACCGTGTCCTGTTCATTATATGCCGGTATCGTTACAACAAGTTTCATTTAGAGTACTCCTTTTATCTGCTGAAGAACACCCTGATAATATCGTTATACGTAATAAGCACAAACAAGGCTCCTATAAGCGCAAGGCCGACATAAACCAGCCCTTCCTGTACTTTCGAATGCACTGGTGAGCCTTTGATTTTCTCAATTATCAGCAGCACAACAAGTCCGCCGTCGAGTATCGGCAGCGGCAGGAAATTCATCACGGCAAGACAGGCGCTGATAATACCCATAAAGTATATATACTGAATATAATCTTTATCAGCTATAATTTTTGAACTTGCCGCAATCATACCCACCGGCCCCATAAGGCTCTTGGGGCTTACGCTGCCTATAATGAGGCCTTTGATTGTCATATATGTTTCAGCGACAAAATCAACCGTTTTTCTTGCGCCAATTTTCAGCGCGTCAGCTTTATCCGCCGCCCTGAAAAGTTTCGTCAGCGGCTTAAATGGTATATCGTAAAAAGTTAAAGCCCTGACAGCATACAAGTCGCCCTCGTTCGGCACTGCCAAACGAATCTCACCATCATTGATTATGCTGTGGTAGGCGACTTTTACAGTTTTGCCCCTGTTTTTTTCGAGTACCGCGACGATATCGAAATAATTATTAACTTTCTCACCGGCGACAGAAACTATTTCCACGCCTCTGGGTAAATTGGCAAACACCGGCGAATTCATATCCGCCGCAGACGCTATGACAGGACTATTTACATCCAATCCAACACCAATCCCAATAACCGCTCTGCCCTCCTCATCTTTGGGCGTCACTTTTGCTTCAACAAGTTCATTATCCCGCAAAACCACCATACTGAGTTCTTTTTCCAGATGAGCAGTCGTCACCTGCCGCAATTCCTTATAGGTAGGATTAGGAATATCCGCGACTTGAACGATAATATCTCCTTTGTGCAGTATTTCGTTTACATCTGATTTTTCAATAGTGATAATTTTAAGTCTCGGTATGAGGCCGCAGAACTGGGCCGGAACAAAAGTGCCGTCTTCCTGATATTCGATATAAGCGACAAATTCGAGTCTGTCTTTAAACACTATCGGTTCGGTCTGTCCGGGCCTTTGAAAAGACAGCGATACCGTCGACTCAAAAACAGTCTGCATCTTATCGCTGTATTGCCAGAACTTTTCTATCTTTTCGCCATCGACAGCGGCCAGTACATCGCCCTCTTTAAGTCCGGTTTTCTCGAATAAAGCTTCAGGATTTTCAACCTTTGCTATTTCAAGAGAGCTTGCCGGCATTATGCCGAATCCTCTGAATCCCAGGCCCGGCATATTTTCCGCTACGATTGCAAAATCTTCAATACTGCCGTCCGTCCGTTTTACCTTCAAACTGACCGGCTCGTTTCTTCCTGAAAAAGCCGCGGCAATAGCCATTCCCCTGAAGTCGAGATTTGTTTTTCCACCGACCTCAATTATTTCATCGCCTGCTTTTAGTCCGGCCTTATCCGCAGGATATCCCGGTATACAATCGCCTACGACCGCAGGCATCATCCTGATACCTACCGTAAAAACAATAACAAAGAGTACGCCGGCCAGTATGACGTTCATCGCGACACCAGCCGAACCGACAACGATTCTTTTCCATATCGGCTTGTTTAAAAATGAACGAGGGTCGTCGCTGGGTTTGTCGGCCCCGACATCTTCCTGGCCGAGAAGTTTTACAAATCCGCCTACTGGAAAAATCCTCAACTGATACTCCGTCTCACCGGCCTTGCCGCCAAACGGTATTTTAAGACATAACAGTCCCTCTTCGTCAGGGTCGTTTTCCTTCAATAGGATAGTGGGAAAGATTCTGAATCTAAGATAATTTTCGCATTTCTTAAAACCCACTACAATCGTTCCGAATCCTACCGCGAATGCCTCGACTCTGACATCGGACAATTTGCCCGCGATAAAATGGCCGAATTCATGGATGAAAATCACCGTGCCAAGCCCGACTAACGACATAATTATACTGCTGCTTTTGCTGAAGTTTCCTGAAATGTAATAGATTACCAATGCAACTATCACCAAAAGTATCAGGGCGTTTATATAATTTTTTGATTTTACATTACTGTGTTCAGACATTCTTTGACCTCATTTCTTGCCCAGTTATCTGCTGAAATCAAATCTTCCAGGCTCGCTTCTGTTTTGACTTTATGTTTATCGAGACAACGTTCTATAAGTTCGACTATATTAACAAATTTTATCTTTCCTTCCAGAAATTCTTTTACCGCCGCTTCATTTGCCGCGTTAAATACCGCCGCAGCCGTACCATTGATTTTTGCGACCTGGTAACCGATTTTCAGGGCTTTAAAGACTTCCATATCGGGTTTCTCGAAAGTAAGACTCCCTATCTCTTCCAGCCGCAGATGTTTCGTTATTCCCTTCACCCTGTGCGGAAACGTCAGGGCATACTGAATCGGCAGGCACATATCCGGCCCCGACATCTGCGCTATTACTGAACCGTCTACAAATTCAACCATCGAATGAACTATCGATTCCGGATGAACAAGTACTTCGATTTTTTCCACCGGCACATCGAACAGCCATTTTGCTTCGATTATTTCAAGAGCCTTGTTCATCATTGTGGCCGAGTCTATTGTTATTTTCTTGCCCATATTCCACGTAGGATGAGCCAGAGCCTGTTCGATGGTCGCGTTTTTAATCTGTTCAGCGGTAGCGCCTCTGAACGGCCCGCCGCTTGCCGTCAGAATTATCCTGTTAATCTCATTGGCGTTTCCAGACTGCAATGCCTGGAAGACCGCCGAGTGTTCGCTATCGACAGGTAAGATTTTTGCGCCGCTTTGCCTTGCGATTTTCGTCAAAAGCGACCCTGCTATAACAAGCGGCTCTTTATTGGCGATGGCAAGTATCTTGCCCGCTTTGGCAGCCGCTAAAATAGCCTCAAGTCCCGCCGCCCCCACTATCGCCGCTATTACAACATCGACATCTTCGCTCGAAGAGGCAAGTGAAAGCGCTTTATTGCCGACAAGTATTTCGGTTTCACAATCGCCCAATAAGGTTTTAAACGTATTAACTTTTTCAGGGTTGGTAACTACTGCTGTTTGAGGTTTAAATTTTTTGACCTGTTCGGCGAGCAATTCGACATTATTATGAGCGGTAAGCGCAACGACTTTATACTTGTCTTGAGCATCGCCGAAAGAATCGGCGCCGAGTGCTTCTATAACGCGCAAAGCGTTTCTGCCTATTGAACCTGTCGAACCGAGTATTGCAATCCTTTTCATTAACTCAAAACTCAAAATTAAAAATTCAAAACTATTTCCTTCTGTTCATATCCCTGAACTGCCTGGGAGTAACGCCGACGATTTCCTTGAATGTCCGCGTAAAATAACTCTGGTTATTATAACCGGATTCGAAGCAAATTTCAGTACAGTTATTATTAGTGGAAATCAAAAGTTCTTTTGCGTGTTCAACACGGACATTTGTCAGATAATCTACTATTGTCGCGCCGGTCTGTTCCTTGAAGATATGGCTCAGACGCGAAACGCTCAGATGGGCGATGTGCGCAATCTCATCGAGAGAAAGCGGTTCAGTATAATGCTGCTGAATATAATCTATCGCCGGTTTTATCTGAGAAACTCTTTTTTTGTCCTGTATGGAATAAACAAGTTCGATAAAATCGTTCAGTGCATTGCCTATCCAGACGCATAAATCCTGCTGATTATCTATTTGTATCGCTTTATTTATATAATCCATATTTTTCGTCAGCAGAAAATTGACATCGGCGCCGCCTTCCACTGCGCTTCTGCTCAGGATGCTTAAAAGCTCTAACATCCTCGCCTTGAGAACCGAAATATCTCCGGGGTCTTTCAGCATAATGCTCGCCAGAATCATATTGAGAATTTCCCTTGCCCCTATCCGGTCGCCGATTTTAACCTTATCCATAAGCTGCTTTTCAGAATCGAGCGGATACTGACCTGCGATTGTTTTTCCCTTATTCTCGCGTATAAGCTCGCCTATTTCGGACTGCTGCTGGCTTCTCTGTCTTCGCCATTGCATAACATACGGGTCAAGGCCGGTTACTTCATAAAAAAGAACGAACAAAAACTCCGCCGCTTCATGGATTTTCCGGCCCGGCAAAACAGGCAGCTTCATTACCGACTGTTTCAGCTTTGTCCTGTTAATGCGTATGCCTTTGAGGCGTTTATCGATATCTTCAATAACTATTGCGTCAGGTTTTTCCCATAGGCATTTACCGAAAAAGATTCCGCCCAGAGGTTTATCCTTATCCATAGCCGGCACACAGGCAAGAACAATCCCGGCATGGCAGATGCTTATGTAGGGCTGGCCGGTCTCGAACGCCATTTTCATACTCCTGAGTCTGTCCTGAAGGCAGCGTTTCAAACCGGCCGGACTGCCGCGGACTATTTTGCAAAATTCAGGATGGCAGTCTTTGCTGTAAACATCGGCAGGATTTCTGCCCTGCAAATCGATTGTCTCAATAGACAACCCGAAATTGCCGCGAAATGCAGCTTCTATTCGCGCAAAATCCTTTTTATTTATTAGTTGTTCACCCATATTTTTAGTATATTTAGCCCCCGGCTTTGCCGGGGGTTAGTTAATATTGCTAATATCTATTTTTCGGCTAATTGCACCCTATGAAATGAATTTTAGCACTATTTTGCTAAAATTTCCATAAGTCCTTTTAATGAAAGAAATTAGATAAAATTCGGAAAATTATGAAAAATGAACCGAATTATCATTAAGCGGATAAAATAGGTTGAGTTTTAAAAGAAAAAGGGTATAATTTTTATACCTTGAGGAACAGCAGCGTTTGATACCGCAGCCATAAAACTATAGTAAGGAGAAACATAATGGATACATTTTTTGCTATGGATATACAAAGAGCAGTAATCCAAACTATGGAAAGCCTTTACATTTTGGCCACATCAAAAAATATCGAAACGATTAAAGGAAGGTACGAATTCCTCTTGACAGTAATTCCTACCCTGAAGTCTGCAAAGAGCAATTCCCAGTATTCTACCATTATTCAATCGGCACTCGGTCAATTTAAAACAATGTATCCAGCAAGTGTACCGCAAGAGTATCAACTCGCTGTCCTATCCAACCCTGAAACATTTGATGTCAACGAATTTTATTGCAGTTCACTTGTCAATGCAAGCAAGAGATTTTATGAAAAGCAATCTGAAGAAATCAATGCGCTGAAAAAAGAAGCGGCAAAGGCGAAGCGAGTTGCAAAACTTGTAGAAACAATAAGATTAGCGCAGCGCGAACTACAATCAAAGTGTTCATCATCTGCATCCTATTCAACTGCCATGGCTGAATTAGAAAGATTAGTTTTCACCTCAAATACACTCGCATGAAAAAGTTTGATCTTAACATAGAGAAAGTTCTTGAGGATTGGGAAGTCTACCACGCCATCAGAGAAGTCATTGCCAATGCGCTCGACGAGCAAATTCTGACTCAAACAAAAGCCATCCAGATTCTTAAGGATTCAAATGGAGATTGGCACATCCGAGATTTCGGACGGGGTCTGCGTTACGATCATCTTACACAAAACGAAAACGAGGAAAAGCTCAAGAATCCTCAACTCATTGGTAAATTCGGGGTCGGCTTGAAAGATGCAATGGCAACGTTTGACCGTAGAGGAATCAAAGTATTGATTAAATCTAAGTTCGGCGATATAACTTTGGGAAAATCTGAGAAGCAAGACTTTGAAGATGTTATCACATTGCATGCCTACCTATCAGACCCTACTGAACCCAATATACTCGGTACTGATTTCGTATTACAGGGTTGCAAAGAGACAGACATCGACAAGGCAAAACATCTCTTTCTAAAGTTTGCTGGTGAAAGCTCATTGGAGAAAACCCAGTATGGCGAAGTTCTTCAAAAGAAAAACAATATGGCAGCCATATACCTGAATGGCGTCAAGGTTGCCGAAGAAGAAAACTTTTTGTTCTCCTACAACATCACTTCCCTAACCGCAGCTATCAAAAAAGCTCTTAATAGGGAGAGAACAAACGTGGGGCGTACTGCATATTCAGATAGGGTAAAGTCCATACTGCTCACCTGCAAAGGAAAGACTGTGGCCGAACAGTTAGTGGCCGACCTCAGACAATTCCAAACTGGTATTATTCATGATGAACTAAAGTGGTCAGATGTATCAGCCCATGCTACGAAGATTCTAAACTCTCAGGAAAAGGTTGTCTTTCTCACTCCATCTGAGTTAATTCAGGCACCGAACTATGTTGATGAGGCAAGGAAAGCGGGTTTTGAGATAATTACTATTCCAGACAACGTCAAAGACAAGATTTCCGGCCAAACGGATTTTTCCGGCAACCCGATTCAAGATTTATCCCAATTCCAAACAGACTGGAACGATAGCTTTGAATTCAAATTCATCGAGCCACATAGACTCTCACCTTCCGAAAAGGTAGTTTATGATGCCATTCCGAGAATCGTTGAACTTATTGGCGGCTTTCCAACCAATGTTAAACACATAAAAATCTCAGAAACTATGAGAATGGAGACTTACGCTTTCGTTGAAGCTGCAGGTCTTTGGGAGCCATCGACGGGCTCAATAATAATCAAACGTACTCAATTAAAAAGTCTCGAAGGGTTTGCTGGCACATTGCTACACGAAATTGGTCATGCCCGTAGTAATGCACCCGATGTTTCAAGCGAGTTTGAAAAATCACTTACGGAACTTCTTGGCAAGACTGGTTCGCATCTTGGAGATGGAAAAAATAACTCAGGGTTACTATCTAAAATATTCGGAGGGTAATTCTACAAGGGTTTTGCCACACAAAAACAATATAGCTGCGGTATAACCGGCGGCGGATAAATAAACTGCGATTTTATTTGAAAAACTCCCGCATATCACTATAACTACCTTTATGAAACCACTTTATATTAGCGCAACGGGACAGGACAGCGGCAAAACTGCTGTGATTTGCGGTCTTATTCAGCATCTGCGAAACAATGGCCATAATCCCGGCTACTGCAAACCTGTCGGCCAGCGATACGTTATGTACGATAATCACAGCATTGACGAAGATGCCGTACTTGCCCATAAGGTTTTCGACTTCAAGGACCGTCCTCAGGATATGAGTCCTATCGCTGTCGCGGAAGGTTTCACTGCCAAATTCATCGCAAACCCGGATGTTTCTCCGCTCGAAAAGCAGATACGCGACAGTTTCGGCAGACTTCAGGAAAAACATCAACTGGTAATTATTGAAGGCACCGGCCACGCCGGCGTTGGAAGCTGTTTCGGCTTGTCAAACGCCCGCGTCGCGCAAATGCTCGATGCAAATGTGGTAATAGTCGCCTCCGGCGGTATCGGCAGACCCATAGACGAAATTTCATTATCTCTTGCCCTTTTCAAGCAATACAACGTCAACGTAACAGGCGTGATTTTGAATAAGATTTTTCCGCAGAAGTACGAGAAAATTAAAGCTATCGCTCCCAAGGGCCTGGAGCTTATCGGCACAAAACTCGTGGGAACTATTCCTTACGATTCGGACCTTTCGTTTTTTTCTGTCGGCCAGGTAGCCGAGGAATTCGGCTATAAGGTTGTGTGTGGAACTGAATCTCTCTCGAATAAAATCGAACATACTGTTGTCGCCGCGATGGAGCCGCAGAACGTGCTCAAGTACATCGAAAAAAATACGCTGATAATTACGCCCGGCGACCGCATCGATAATATTCTGCTTACTCTTGCCTTATCTCAATCGAAGGACTATCACGAAAAATTATGCAGCGGCGGACTGATTCTAACTGGCGGCCTCAAGCCCGATTCAACTATCTTGGCGCTTCTTTTAAAAGGTACGATTCCTGTGCTGCTTACGGATGAGGATACTTTTACCGTCACATCGAAAATGAAGGATTTGCATTTTAAAATCCGTGCTGACGACCGTGACAAAATCGCCCGAACTTACGATTTGCTCAAGGATAACGTCGATATCGACGCCATTTTGAAGAACTTATCCGCCTGAGACAGTATTACTGCCCTTCAAGCCAGTAATCGGCAAAAACCGCGAAATCAAGAATATCAACAGTACCGCTTTTGTCAAAATCGCAGCCATAGCACCAATCAGGAGACTCACATGTCATCTGTTCCCAATTCGCAGAGAACGAGACGTAATCGGTAAAATTCACTTTGCCGTCCATATCTACATCTGCCACCGGCCAAAGCCAGAACTCGGCAAATATCTGCAAATCGTAGATATCTACAATTCCGTTCCTGTCGAAATCGCTGCCATTACACCAATTCGGGCACGAGCAAGATGTATTTCGCCAGAACATTGCAAAGTAGCTGAAATCGTAAAAATTCGGTATCCCATCATTGTTCAAATCCGCCGTCATCGGACTGGGTAAAATCTGCTCTTGGCTGATTATAACCGATGTTTCGTCAGACCAGAGCGATTCGGTAAAGGTGCTGGCACAACGTGCCTGTGCCTTAACGGTGTAAGTGTTTGCAGAACTGTAGGTGTGCGACTGAGTCGCGCTGTCCCAAGATGAATAACCACTGTTATCGCCCCAGTCAAACCGGTATTCTACTGCATGACTATTTGAACAGGTGCTGCCGCTGGTGCTGAAATTAAGGTTCTGACATATCTGGCCGCCTGATGTACCGCTTGGCGGTGTCGGCGTCGTCACAAAACATGCGGGCGTAACATGGTAATAGACTTTTGCCAGAACACTATCCACATAAATTATATCGGGGTATGAAAAAGTCTTGAGCCTGAGAAGGAAATTATTATTTGAAAAATCTGAAACAGTCCAAATTTTACCCCAAAGGTCAGAAGAACCTCCACCAGTTGCTACGGCATCAACACCAAAATCGCCAAGAACCCACCAACCGCCGGTGCCGTTATTTTTAACACCCCAACCCCCAGCGCTATTAGAATAAATATCAACTATAATTTTTGGGTTTGTATATTCGGGGTCACCATGTCCTTCTACAGCAACCTCAATTCCATCTATAACTGAATCAATAGGAACATCAAAATTAAAATTATAATAATCTTGGCTTTTGTATTGGCCCTCAGCTGTAGTATATTGGTCGTTGCTGGTGTAAGCATTAGAAGGATTTACCCAACCATTATCGGCCTTTCCTGTTGCAGTTGGCGATTTCCAGTTAGGACTACAACTTGCATCATAAACACATCGCGATTCCTGATCGCAACCGCTCGGAGTGCATGTTCTTGTCTGGTACATTTGCATTTCCGAACAGCCACCTTGTCCACATCCCACGTTTTGCCATGAGGTACAATCACATGTCGGCAACGTATAAGTCACCGTGAGCGTATCCGATCCAGTGTTTCCTGCTACGTCGTAGGCCGTGACTGTGATCACATTGTCGCCAGAGTAAAGCGTGATGCCGTTAGCTGACCAACTGGTGGTGCCGGTGGCAGGGCCGCTGCCACCTCGGTTGTTGGCCCAGGCTACCAGGACCACCCCCACATTGTCTGAGGCCGTACCACCAATGTTTAGCGGTGAACTGCTTGTGGAATATGTTGGATTACTTGTGGGACTCGTAATTGTCACCGTAGGCGGTGTAGTATCAGACGGAATCAGACTCCAGTTTAGAATGATATTGCCCGTTACTCCGCCATACCCATCTACCGCAATCCGATAGGTAGTACCAGAAACAGCAGTAAACGTAACCTGGCTTTGCAGACTGCCGAAATCATCATTGGAATCAATCGGTGTCAAGCTTCCCACGGAACTGCCCGTATATACTGCCAGCAATGTGTCAAAACTGCTTCCGAATGTGTCTATTGTCATTTGGCCGGTGGCCGGTGCCGTCCAATACCACCAAACAGAAGCTCCGCCGGAATTATCCGCATGACTCGGTTCACCCGACTCTTTCGTTGCGCCTACATTGTTGCCTGTCGTCTGCCCGCTCGTACCCGATATCGTAATCGCGTCGGCAAACATGTCATTTACGACCGCTGCCGCCTTATAGTATTTAAGCATGAATGTATCGCCTGAGTTACCCCCGCAGGTATGAGAATTGTATGAGCTATATGGTGCAATGATTACATAATAAGTTCCATTTGACGAACACGTCCACTGGAAGTCGTTTGGCGAATAACTCGGTGAGCTGCAAGCCCCATCCTCTCCTGCAAGTATGGTACACGAGCTATTGGTTATCTTGATATCAGGATCAAAACCGCTATTGGTGCCACTGCCGGGACTATCAGGACACAAGTCAAAATGGTATGTTCTGCCAGCTTCTCCGACAAACTGCCCTACCCATTTGCCCCCGTTACCGCAATTTCCACTGACACTATAACCCCAGACAACTGTACCGACGGTTCCCAGATACGCATCCTCCGGCTCACATTCACTACAGGAACGTAAAGGATTAACTACGACTGCTATTGGACCATATACCCCAGGCAAGCCTCCAGTATTTGAATTTCTTTCGTCATTCCAGTTCCCAGCATTATCCACAACATGCATCCCATACCAGTAAGTGCCCACAGATGAAGGGGTATCAGTGAAAGAACCTGAATAACTTGTTTGTCCTGAAAGAGGAGTCGTTACGATAGGGTTGTTCGGCCAGGCTGGGTCTGGCACACCTCCAACATCATTAGCCCGCCAAAGTTCAGTCTGTTGCAATCCAATGTCGTCTGAGACAGTATAGGAAATGGTAAATGAGTTGCCCAACGTAACTGAGATGGGGGTAACATTAAAAGCATTAACAACAGGATAGTTATCCCCAGTTATGATTGCAGGCGAACTCAGAATTGGATGACCAGCCGTATTGGTCCCAGGAACGCGGAGCTCTGGATATTGTCCATTGCATTCTCTCGCAAAGATATACTTAAACTGATCCACCTCTCCACTATTATCAAGTACCCACACCTCAATAGGGTATGGTCCGAGGTCGTTACGATAAGTGTAGTAATAGCGTTCGTTTGGATAGTTTGAACCACCGCCCCACATGCGAGACCTTATACGCCACGTTGGATATAATCCATCCAAGATGACCGAACGATCGGTTTCCGTCTTAACATTGTCGGTGGCTTTGATGTTCCATTGAATATTGCCACACGATTCTATGTTATAAGAATACCGATAGGATGGCGCTGACGCTCTCTGAGCTAAAACGGCTCTTATGGCTGGCCAGTCTATAGGCACATTAGCGTACGCATGTGTTAGCCAGTTGCTTTCGCCCGTAACTTGACCCCACCATTGGGCGCGCTCCCCTGCCGTATCGAGACCACACCACGGCCACGGTTCTGGGGGATGTGGGATCGCTGCAAAATCAGCTAGCGTAAATCCGTTATTCCAACGGTTTTGACGGTGCCAGTTTAACACACTCAGCACTGCCTTTTCGGGATCGATCTTCTCCTTGGTCACCCAGCGTTGCCAGTTTTCAGTCGAACCATTGTCTAGCTGGAAAGGGCCGATACCGGTGGAGAATTGAAAAAGCGATCCTTTCGCCACGTGATAGAACACATCGCTGATGTACGGATTCGTCGGATTCACCCATCCGCTATGGGCACCATATCCTCCAATACCTCCTTCAGCCCAAGCTATAGTTGCAATCCACACCTTATACTGATTGATGTTCATGTTCCAAAGGGGATTAAAATAATTAGGTGCGTACTGGTCAATCAGGTCTAGTAACTGCGAATCTATAGACGCTGTTATGCTTAAAACACCCGGAATGCCAGTCCAAGACTCAGCGGCTAAGAGAATATGTGCGCGTGGGTCTCTTGCAAACGTCTTCTCAGAATAGCCAAAGAAAGCAGCCGTTTCCTTTACCGATAGCGAAGTAATTGTCCCATCCTCAAGGGTTACCATTCCTTCTCCATTTTCAAAGAAAACATACTGACGGCTTGCTGTCTCACTCACCTTCAACTCAACTTTCGCAACATAAGGGTGCGTACGAGTTTTATCCACACTACAACTGGTGATATTTGGGTCGGAAAGAGTTACTAAATTGAAATTATTAGACTTGGATTCACCCGCTTCGACCTGTGTTAAAAATAGAAGAGCCAAAACGAGTGCGATTAGGTGTGTTCTTGTCATTTTTTCTTCCTCCGATTTTCTCTCCAAAACGATTATCGGCATAGTTGCTGTGCCAAGTAGAGATCCCACCGAACCTATACTATTATAGTAAGGATTTCAGCCGATACAAGGAAATAGATATAGCCAGGAAGCTGCCAAAGCCGGGTTCTTTTATTTTCAATAAAATCTGTGAAATCTGCGGCTAAACTCAGGTTTTTCCATTCAAATAGCACGATAGTTCAAAAAAAAACGTTTCTTGTTTATATCTAATCTCACGTTTTTAAGTTAAAATTGCCGTTATAGTAATATTAAATTACAGTGTAAATCCGTGTTAATCCGTGTCTAAAAAATACAGCGTAAATCTGCGTCAAAGGACAACGTAAATGCTTGACCCGACAAAACTTAAAGACTGGCAAATTGCCGAAGCCGCCGAACAGGATGCAAGACCCATCGTAGAACTCGCCGCCGAGCTCGGCCTCAAAGACGAAGAAATTATTCCTATGGGCAGACTGCTCGCCAAGATTGATTACAAAAAAGTTCTCAATCGGCTCGGCAAACAGCAAAGAGCAAAATATATCGATGTTACCGCGATAACGCCTACTCCGCTTGGCGAAGGCAAGACAACTACTACAATCGGTCTTATCGAGGGCCTTGGCAAACTCGGCAAAAAAGTTTGCGGCGCCATACGTCAGCCCAGCGGCGGCCCGACATTCAACGTCAAAGGTTCCGCTGCAGGCGGCGGTTTGGCTCAGTGTATCCCGCTTGCCCCGCTTTCTCTGGGACTGACCGGCGATATCGATTCGATTACAAACGCCAACAATCTCGCAATGGTCGCGCTGACCAGCAGGCTTCAGCACGAGAGCAATTACGACGACGCCCGCCTTGCAAAAAGCAGCTTAAAAAGACTCGACATCGACCCGAAAAGAATTCAGATGAAATGGGTAATGGATTTTTGTGCCCAGTCTCTTCGCGACATTATCATTGGTCGGGGCGGAAAAATGGATGGCGTTGAAATGGAATCGGGTTTTGCGATTTCCGTTTCCAGCGAGGTTATGGCGATTCTGGCCGTTTCGAAGGACCTTGCCGATATGCGTAAACGAATGTCAAAAATCGTTGTCGCTTACGACAAAAAAGGAAACGAAGTAACAACCGCCGACCTCGAAGTCGATGGCGCGATGACCGCGTGGATGACAAAAGCGATAAATCCGAATCTGTTGCAGACAATCGAAGGCCAGCCGGTATTTGTACACGCAGGCCCGTTTGCGAATATCGCTATCGGCCAAAGTTCGATTATCGCTGATGAGCTTGGCACAAAGCTTGCCGATTATCATATAACCGAAAGCGGGTTCGCCGCTGATATCGGTTTTGAGAAATTCTGGAACTTAAAATGCCGAATGTCCGGCCTTAAGCCCAACGCGGTCGTTATTGTCGCGACAATAAGGGCATTAAAAATGCACGGCGGAGGCCCTGCCGTAAAGCCCGGCGTACCTTTGAGTGCAGAATACACGAGCGAAAACCTCCCGCTCGTCGAAAAAGGCTGCGAAAACCTTATCGCCCACATCGAAATCGTCAGGAAAAGCGGCGTTAAACCTATCGTCTGCATCAATAGTTTTTATACCGATACAAAAGCCGAAACACAGCTCGTCAAAAAGATTGCCGAGCAAAACGGCGCACTCTGCGCAGTCTCGCAGCATTGGCTCAAAGGCGGCGAAGGCGCAAAAGAACTCGCCGAGGCCGTCATTTCAGTATGCCGGGAAAAGAATAACTTTAAATTTCTCTACGAACTGACTACCCCGCTTCGCAAACGAATCGAACTTATCGCAAAGGAAGTTTACGGCGCCGACGGCGTCGAATATTCGCCTATCGCTCTCGAAAAAGCAAAGACGCTCGAAAAAGACGCCGAGGCTCAGAAACTCGGAACCTGTATGGTAAAGACGCATCTTTCACTTTCCCACGACCCCAATATTAAAGGCAGACCAAAAGGCTGGACACTTCCGGTCAGAGATATTATGATTTACAAAGGCGCAGGCTTTATCGTACCTGTCGCAGGCGATATCAAACTTATGCCCGGAACAGCCTCGAATCCTGCGTTCAGAAATATCGATGTCGATACCGAAACCGGAAAAGTAAAAGGATTGTTTTAAACCACGGATTACACCGATTACGCGGAAAAAATAAAGAAAGAAAATGAATATCAGTGAAATCCGCGAAATCCGCGGTTACAAAAGGAATTTATAAATGGCAAAGATTATTGACGGTAAACAAATCGCTTTAGACATCAGGGCCGAGTTAAAGGCCCAAGTCGTAAAGCTCAAACTAAAAGGCATAACGCCCGGCATCGGCGTAATTCTCGTCGGCGCAGACCCCGCTTCTATCTCTTATGTTACCGCGAAAGAAAAAGCCTGCGGCGAAATTGGCATCTATTCCGATGATAACCGCCTGCCTGCCGAGACGAGCGAAAAGGAGTTGCTTGCCCTCGTCAATAAAATGAATAAGGACCCCAAAATCAACGGCATTCTTGTACAATTGCCGCTTCCAAAACATATCGATGAACAAAAAGTTTTATTGGCAATCGACCCAGCCAAAGACGTTGACGGCTTTCATCCGGTAAATGTCGGCAAAATGTGCGTCGGACAAAAAGCATTCCTGCCCTGCACACCGCACGGCATTGTACAATTGCTTATTCGCAGCGGCGTGAAACTTGATGGCGCCGAGGTTGTCATTGTCGGCAGGAGTAATATCGTCGGCAAACCGCTTGCCAATATGCTGATTCAAAAGTCCCCTACGGCAAACGCCACCGTTACCGTTTGTCATACGAGGACTAAGGATACAGCCGCCCATACGAGAAGAGCTGATATAGTTATTGCCGCGGCCGGTAGACCGAATACGATAACTGCCGATATGGTAAAAGATGGCGTTGTTGTTATTGACGTCGGCATAAACAGGATTGATGATTCGACAAAGAAGGCGGGCTTTAGACTTGTTGGCGATGTTGATTTTGAAGGTGTTAGTAAGAAGGCAAGTTTAATTACCCCCGTCCCCGGCGGCGTAGGCCCTATGACAATTACTATGCTATTATATAACACCGTTGAAAGTGCCAAAATGGCAGGTAATATCAAATAAAATTTCGTATTGCAAAGCTCTTTTTTATGGTATAATGCCGCTATGGAAAGAGTATTGATAAATTCTGACAAATATACAGGCAAGTACGTAGCGATAGTCAGTGCAGAGGACAATACAATCATAGGCTCCGGCATCACACCACAAGAGGCCTTAACTGCCGCCGAAAATAAGGGGTTCAAAAATCCATTTCTGTTTTACGTCCCTGCCGACAACTTAGTTCATATATATTATGCTGGTTGAAAATTATCCATTTACCGTAATCAGACCGAGCAATGTGGCAAGACCTTATCTGCCGCTTACAATTATTAATCCTGAAAATAAAAAGCAGTTGAATGTTTTTGCAATGCTTGATACTGGTGCCGATGAGTGTGCCTTTCCTGCAACTTTTGCTGCTCCCTTAGGCCATAATTTACAATCCGGCTATCAGAAAAATGTAAGCACCGGCAATGGTATTACCATAGCTTACGGCCACACAGTGAATATAAAAGCCTTCAACTTTACCGTGGAAAACGTTCTCGTTGATTTTATGCCAAATTTATATATCCCCCTGCTCGGCGTTAAAAGTTTCCTGAGTAACTTTACAGTCACGATTGATTACCCAAATAAAAAATTTTCTATCTTATAATCCGACTGATAACCGATAACTGCGTTTCTATCTTACTTTTTGATTTACAAAACAACCTCTGGCATTTAAAAACCTGACAGAGTATAATATATATATCTTTAAGGTTGGAGAGAAGATAGAATCGTTTGTATAGTAAGTCCCTAATTGAAAGGTATAGCCATGAGAACTATTTTGATCATAGCTGCAATTATCATTTTTTTGATAACTGGGGTTCTTATCGCATATCTTTGGTTTCAAAATAGAAATTCTGAATTACTGAATTCAAAAATTATGTCAGCAATTGGCGTTGCGGTATTTGGTATATTGTCTGCAATATTGTTCAGTCTCAAAAGTGAAAATATTGAGCTGAAATTTATATCTACCGTATTTTTCCACAAATCAGACAAGAGACCATTAGATTGTCATTTATATGGAGACGGTCGACTAAAATTTGGCGGACACCAATTCGTAGGCATGTTATCACAGTTCATAAACGACCGCCTCGAAAAATGCGAGTATTTGAACAAGGCGGAATTCAATAAAGATAGTGAGAAAATAGTAGATTTTTATCAAGATATGATATTGATAAAATTGATTAATCAATTTTTTTGGATGTATTCGGCTCGATGGGATACTAATCTCTATTCTGTAAGGCGAGGGACAGGAGAATCAAAGGAGTCTTACGTTGATTCAATGGAGACGCCACCGAATTATGACTGTTTTAAATGGGAAGATTTATTGAATAAAGAACAACAAAACAACTTCTATGACCTACTTTCGGCTTTTTCCAATATTAAGGAAACGAAAGTTCCCTCTAAGACAAAAGTTGATTTTATAATCACGGAATGGAAAAGGGAAATAACCCTAACAAACCCTTTTGTTAAAGTCACTATAGCAATAAACAAAGATGGCGGTTCTTCTGGGGTGGGTGATTACAAATGGCTTTTAAGTTATGATAATGAAAAAAGCGAAGAATTCTGGTCGGCTCATTTTAGAGTAAACTGTAACGCTAAATTTGAAAACCTTAAATCTGGGCATCCTGATATGCCAAAGTATAAACAATGGGTAGAGGTAATGTTTGCAGAGGCACAATATCTGTTGGACGAAAAAGAACAACTAAAGAGAGCACATGAATATTATGATCTAATCAAACATTAGGACAGGAGAAAATTAAAGAGGCCAGACACCATTTCTCCTCTTTTTCTTTTCAAACTTTACTTGCCCTGTGAGATGCCGCAGCTATCTCATCGGGGTCCGCCTCAGGCGGTTCCTTAATTAAAAATTAAAAACTAAGAACTAAAAATTACGCATTTAAATTCCATCAATTGAAATTTAAATGCGCATATTCTCTGTACAGTTCCCTCGCCGCCTCATCGTATGCCTTTGCGGCGTCTATTTCATTGTCGAACATACCGAGATTTATTCTTCTGCCCTTATATCCAATGCGGGCATACCATTTTTGCCGGTCTTTACATTTACCAACGCCTTTGTACCTTGAACTTCCCCTATTAAATCCCTTTACTGTATTATAATTGTTTTGCTCAGGAGTAACGATTCGCAAATTATCTTTCCTGTTGTCAAGTCCATTGCCGTTTATATGGTCAACCACCAAAGGGCCATCGTATTTCATAATTTTTCGATGCATCGGAATATTTTTAGCTTTGCCGCTGATATATACGACCCTTCTTGCGTAAAAAGTACACTCTCCTTTTATCGCACACCATTTATGTTTGCTCAATTCATCGAAATCATCGAGATCAACTATCGCATATTTGTTTCGAGTCAGCTTAATTCGTCTGAAAACATAGCCGTAGCGGATTTTGCGATAATGAAGAAGAATCCACATGCCCAGTTTCGCAATAAAATCGGGAACTGAAATTGAAATTTGAAAATTAACTGTCGTCATCGCATCCTCGCAATAAAGGTATTGCATTTTTATTTTTGTGTCTTAGTGCCTTTGTGGCCCTCTACCCTTACTGAAAACTTGCGCGCTTTTGACGAGTTTTTGGGGGAAATTTTTTGAGCAAAAATCGTAAGTGTTTATCGGATTTGGAGTTAAAAATTTTGAAAAAATCTTATTTTTCACATTTGCGCAATTTTTTTCTTGCGCGATTTTGACTATTTAGATATTTGCTATCTGAATAGTCAAGTCGTTCGTGAAGAGTAAAGTGTATCTCGTTTTAACCACAAATATTCATCTTCTTTATTTATTTTTTCCGCGTAATCAGTGATAAAAAAAGTCGTGTCTTAGTGTCTTTTACGGCCATAGTTTCCAGGCAACCACAAACGCACCGATTGCGGCGCACAGGAGCAGGATACCCAGAACCAACTTCCCTTTATCCACATGCCCATCCAGAGTGCGAACTCTTGCCTGCCTGCCAACGAACAAATATCCGCCTGGAGGGATATAACTTAACACGCACTGCATAAATCCGAACCAGCCGGCAGCAAGTCCGGCAATAACACAGGCGATTGAACTAATCATTCTGAGAAAACCCATTTTGTTTATCTCCTGCTAACAATAAATTAGATTGAAGTATTATTATTGATTTTCATTTATCGTCCGATGATTTGAGACAGAGCGTTGCGAAGTTCTGGTATATCTTTGTGCAGGATTTGCCAAATAATTTCAAGGTCAATACCGAAATATTCGTGAACAATCCGGTGCCGCAATCCAACTACCTTATGCCATTCTATTTCCCAATATTTTTTCCTGAAGTCATCCGGCAGACGATTGGCGGCCTCACCGATAATCTCAAGATTCCTGACAACGGCATCAACGGATTTCTGGTCTTTGGAAAATGCGTCAAATGACAGGTCTTTGATATATTGTTCGATTCTGCTTATAGCCCCAAGAATATCATCCAGCAGAAATTCAACAGGTCTTTTAGACATAAATCAGTTCCTGCTCGATGAATTTGAATGCCTTGCCGCTAACTGCCCGGCTGGACACAAGGTCGACAGATTGTTTCAGTGCCTCTTCGAGTTTTTCGGCAAGCGTTACAAATTCAAGGCCTATTGACGGGTCGACTTCGACAAAAATATCTATATCGCTGTCAGGCCGCTGGTCGCCTCTCGCATAAGAGCCGAATAAAGCAAGTTTGCGAACCTTAAACTGCTTTTGCAGTTGAGGCTTATCTTTGGCAAGAATTTTAAGTATTTCGTCTTTTGTCATAGATGTAACTTTATATCTTATGAAATCTTATGTCAATTACAAATTTTCCGATAACGCCATCGAGCCGTCTCAAAAATTCCGCGTCTTTTACGAAAGGGATTTAATTTTATCTGTCCATTCCTGGGCGGTTTTTGTTATAACTTCCTGCTGCCCTTTAAGCTGTCGGACTAAACTATTGCCTTCGTAAGTTCCTCTTACCGCGTCGAAGTCAGCATCTCTTGTTTTTTCATCGCCATCTACGCCGAACCCGATTCGCGGCACATCTCCGAATTCCTTTTCAGCGTCGGAGAGAATGAGGGCGTTTAATTTTTTGCACGCTGCCGCCCAATCGCTGATTAGTTTAAGTACTTTTTCCGTTACAGACAGCTGCGGCTGTTTTTGCATTATGTTTTGGATTTTTTCGCAGGCCCACGACCATTTATATTCGGAATAGTTCGAATGGTATTTTTTCAGTCTTTCGATGATTTCTTCGATAGTGGCCAGTTTGCCCGATTCGATATCGTCCAGCAGTGTATTTATACATTTTTCAGGCACAAGCAGGCCGGCGATATCGAGCCATTTGCCTAAACCGTCCGGGTTTGTCGATTGAAAGATTTTTTGAATATCTGCGGAAGTATTGGGCTTTGAATTTTTAAGTTTGTCGATGAGGCAATCGCCGAGGAATTTATTTGTGGCGATAGTGTAATATTCTATGCCTTTGTTCAGGGCGCCTGCGTTGAAGTGCATATTATTGCAGACCACTTCCTTCGACGTATGGGTATGGGCAGGCTGAAGGTTGAGCAGCATATCGAGTCCTTTGATAATTTTCTGCACGGTATAAGGACTTAGTACATCGAAAATAATCAAATCTGACTTTTCAGGTGCTTTTCTTTCATCGCGTTTGGGCCATTTTTCGCCGTCGCGGACGGTGCCTACGGTTCGCAGGTTTACGCCGGGCACGATGAAGGTTTTATCTTCTTCTTCGAACAGGTATGAGAATGGCAAATCGCCGGTATCCGGATGTGCGTAATGTCTGCCCATCACAACGCAAAACGCCCCAATCCTCGCGGGATACATAACGTAACCATCGCTAGTCATTTTTGCACCACGCTCGAAAATGCCCTGATGAACGCTGCCGACTTTATACATGTGATTGCTCTGGTTCGTTCCGCTGCCGGCATTAAAGAAACTAAATAATCCAGCTATAAGAAGTGTGGATTTGTGATGGCTGACCGTATAGGGGCCGGCGAAAATGGAACATATTTCGCCATGATGAAAACCACAGTTTGCGAAACAGACCGAATTCTCCGCTGAAAACTGCTTGGTCATCTTCGTCGCCTGGCCGATAAAACAATCGGAAATTATCGAGCCTTCACTGATTTTAACGCCCTCGGCAATGATAAAATCCTTCGCGACGACACTTGCGCCAACCTCGGTCCTGTCCTCAGGACAGCTTTTAACCGTACCATTCTCAAGACGCTTTACATTGCCGATAATCGCGGCAGGACCAATTTTCACATTTTTTATCGTTCCGCAATTCGATAAATGCGAGCCTTTGCCTACGACACCTATATCGGTCTTAACGCTTTCAGTATATTGAGTTATAAGCTTTTCAATTTTTTCGCGAACCTTCGTTCTATGTCTATGCAAGGCCAGAACATACGCAATCTGAGCGGTGAGCTTATCAAATATTATAACTTCCCTGCCGCCGCCTTCGTTGACGACAACCGCCTTGATTCCATTTCCAAATGTTGTCTGGCCCTCAATGGCAAGCAGGTCTATATGGTCAATTACACAATCGTCCTCAATGACGTAGTTCGCTATGTGATTGGTTACATTGGAAATATAAACATTATCGCCGACTGTGCAGTTGTGAAGATACGCATTGCAAATGCCGGCAGGCTTGGTTACGCCGCCGTAAAAGTCGATTTGTTTGTCGAATTTGCCGAGTTTGATTTTACCTGAAAAGGTCGTGGTTTTAACATTGTCGGGCTTAAAGTCAGGGCTGACAAGAACTTGCTGCCAGTCGCCGCAAATGCAATTCTGTTTTTCAAGCTGCTCGATTTGCTTTTTGGTAAGTAAAACGTACTTATCGCTCATTTTTATCTCCCTGACTGTATAGTTTTCAAAAACAAAAACAGTCATATTATTATACAGATTTGGGGCGAAAATGCCATAATAAGTTTGAGGGCTTAATTTTGGGTAAAACGGAACCACGGATTGCGCAGACGGCACGGATTATTTACCACGAATAAACACCCCGATGAGATAGCCGAAGCGTCATCTCACGAGGTAAACTCCGAAAAATTAGACACGGAACTACATCCGCCGTCGCCAAAGGCTATGGCGGGACAGGCGGATTTACACGGTCAGAATTGCTTTAAGGCATCCCTAAGGGCTATTAAAATTCAAAACTCGTGCCTTACTTACAAGTGAACTTGCCGTCGGCACATCGCTTTGAATTTTACTGCTACGCAGTTATGCCTTAAAGCAATACGTTTAATGAGCAGCAGGTTTGATAAAGGATTTCAACAGAAAAAAATTGGTTGAGTTTGAAAAGAAAAAGAGGAAAAACGATGTCTGCCCCCTTTAATTTCTCCCCGCTTCGGGACAACGAAGCAATCTCTTTCATTTATTTTTTGATTTTGCCTTTGATGCTGATTGTTTGTTGTCGCTTCGGGCATCGACAAGTATAATTGAACTGTCCTTTTCTAATTTCCGCTCTTGTATCATGGAATCGACTTTTGACTTTTCCTCTGCGCTAAAATAAAAAATTACCTTAAGTGAATTTTCCGTTCTATTGGCTTTTTCATAGATTTCAACTTGGGCAGGCATATCTTTAAGTTTAGTATTTTTAGCTAATTTAAATTCCACAATAGACTTGTCTTTACTACCTCTTGATATTTTGAAGTCAACAGGGCCAAGACCATTATTAACTTCAGAATTAAAATCAGATGGACTGGCAAACCATGTTAAGCGATATAATCTTTGCAAATCTGCCTCTCTTCGAATTGGTTTACCGTTATCATAAAAGAATCGATAACCATCATTGTTTTCAATTTCCTCCTTTAAAAACATAATTCTCTTCTTGGCTTCTTCTAATGTATTATAGCCACAGTTGTAAAACTCAGTTTTACTTTCTAATTGATTTACGAAATTTGCGACTTGGAGAATAAAGAATTTTTCAGATTCAGTTACCTTTAGCTCGCTCTGTCTTATCGCCTCATTACCATTATCTTCCTTTGACTTTATATAATACTCAATTAACTTCGGGTATTTCTCTAATAAATAGGTATAGGCTTTTTCTCTATCAGCTTTTGTGGGTTCTTTTTTCTTGTCTTTAAATAATGCGTTAGATAGATAATGATTGACCTGTGCTCTAAGTTGTTCATCTGGTACAGAGGTAGCAATTCTTTCAATATCATGTATTAAATCAGAACGATTGATCCAGTTCTCTTCTTTTGTAAGCATATCTTTTGGAGTCAACAAAACATAATTACCTTTTAAATAAGGCAAATCATAATGCCTGGATTCCCATACACCAATATCATAATTAAATATGACGTTAGGCACTGATACAACTTTACGCAAATTTTCATTAATATATTTCTTTGCAAACTGTTGTGTGTATTCCAGTAAATACTCCTTTATAAGATTGGCTGTAAAATCGCTGATATTATCTTTGCCAACACCAGATTTGATAAGACAAACTTTTTCAAGATGGCTCCCTTTTGTTATTCTTTCATTTTCCTTACCAAAATCACTAAATATCATATTAAGATTACTATTAAGTGCTTTTGCAAAATCCATTCCTAAGCCGCTACCATTATTGCCGGTTAGACTATAACCAAGCCATAGTTGTTTAACTTCTGGAAACATATACCATGCACGAAGCAGGCCTTTGTCAACCTCGCCAGTAGCAGACCGATCTCGCAAATATTTTAGGTAATCAATAATTTGATTATGGAGTTTCTTGTAGGTAGGTTTATTACTTGTGAAAATCAGAAAGGGATCTATGAACAATGGCAAATCATTAATCAGCGAAATATTAAATGCACCATATTTTTTTAATACACCAGGCTTGATATTAAAATAATCTGTAAAATAAATATTCATAATTATCCTCTCGGAGGGTATGAGTCTTTACCGTGACTATCCTTTTGTTTAATTTTACCATCTTGATCATGTATGAAAAACTCTGTTCCTTGATTGCGGCTAATTTCTCTCCCTCTGTCTACAGCCTGTTGTTTGGTGTCAGTATGAACCGATGCCCGTTCACTGCCAGACCTTTTTACATCCCAACCACCATCGTGTTTATTGGGTACTACATGATGTTCATTTTTTGCCATTTGGCATCCTTTCAAAAATAAAAGTTAATAACAAGCATACTTCATGTATGCACAGACGCTGATTAGCAAGGAAGGCATAGAGACGTGTTTAAAAACATGCTCTCGGCCTCTCTTGCCGAATGAGCTTTTCTAATTTACTTACTATAGAGCAAAGCGTGTGCCAGATTTTGGACATACAAGATTAGTTTGCGCAACTATTGCGTCTATAGGAGGTTATATCTAAAATATCATCAATAATAACTACATCGTATAAATCATGCTCTCTGCCTAATTGACAGCAGTTTTATGGGACCTTGCAACTTCTGGCAGATTGGTTAAAAATGAACAAACAAAAAATCTGCGTTAATCTGCGTAATCTGTGGTAAAAACCGTGTCGGAAAAAATAAACAAAACCGCCGGCGAAACCAACGGCTAAATACAATGGATTCCCGCCTGCGCCTGCGCGGGAATGACAAACCCTGCCAAGGTTTATCTATCGGAGATTTGCCCCCTCTAAAATTTTCTTCAAGGTGAAAATTTTCTAATTAACTCGGGGGTCTGCGCTTCGCTCCGAGGGCTAACCACGACATAAATAACTAAAATTTAATATCGTATTCTTTGATTTTGCGATAGAGGGTTCTTTCGCCGATGCCGAGGAGTTTGGCGGCCTTTTCACGATTGTTATCCACCTTCGTAAGCGTATCAATAATGGCCTGCCGCTCAAGGTCGTTAAGCGAAACGCCATCGGTTACCTGTCCGGACAACTGTCTTACCTGATGAATCTCGGCAGGGATATCTTTCACATCGAGAGTTTCCGAATCAGTCATAACGGCCATTGTCCTGATACAGTTTTTCAACTGACGTATATTGCCGGGCCAACTATAAGATTTGAGAATTTTCAATACGCTGTCGGAAACATTTTTTTTCGGCGTACCTAATTCATCCGCGGCCTGAGTTAAAAAATAATCGACGAGCTGCGGAATATCCTCGGCTCTATCCTTAAGAGCCGGAACAGTTACGCTGACGCCCTTGATTCTGAAATAAAGGTCCTGCCTGAATTTATCCTGTTCGACCAGTTTCGTAAGGTCGTGATTGGTAGCGCTGATAACACGGACGTTAACAACGGTGGATTTATTCGAGCCTACCGGCACTACGACGCCGTCTTCGAGAACCCTTAAGAGTTTGGCCTGCATCGTAAGCGGCATATCGCCTATTTCATCGAGGAAAAGCGTGCCTTTGTCTGCGATTTCAAAAAGTCCCTTTCGAGCCTCTGTGGCTCCTGTAAAAGAGCCTTTGGAATGACCAAAAAGTTCGCTTTCGAGCAGCGATTCTGTAAGACCCGCGCAGTTTAGCGGTTTAAAGGCATTATTCCTTCGCAGAGAATTTCCGTGAATGGCCTGGGCGAGCAGTTCCTTGCCTGTGCCGGACTGGCCTTCTATCAGAACCGTTATATTTGTCGGCGCGACACGTTTGAGAACGGCGATTACCGACTGCATCGCAGGGCTTGCGCCGATTACGCCTTCAAATTTGAAATTATCTCTGCGGCTTGCAGCGGCGGAAGCGGCCAAAAACTTTTTTAACGCCCTTTCCGTCATCGCGCGAAGCTGGTCGATATCGATTGGCTTGACAAGATAATCAAACGCCCCGCATCGCATAGCCTCTTTGCAGGTGTCTATCGTAGCGTAGGCGGTAATAAGAATAACATCACTGGCCGGGTTTTGTTCTTTCGCGGTTCTTAAAATATCGAGCCCGTTGATTTTGTTATCGTTAAGATTCAAATCGGTGATGACAACATCGATATGCTTTGTGCTGAGAAGCTCGATAGCATTTTTGGCGTCATAGACAGCTATCGTTTCGCCGCCGGTCTGCGAAAGCGCCTCGGCCAGGACATCGGCGTGTCCGGCCTCATCATCAATAATCAGTATTACAGGTTTTTCCGCCATTTTAGCCACAGAGCTCACAGAGGACACAGAGATATATTTTTTAAGCCACAGAGTAAATACATTCCATTTTAAGCCACCCCGATGAGATAACCGAAGCGTCATCTCACGGGGTAAACGCCGCTCACAGAGAACACAGAGATATAAAAAGCAAAAATTCTAAATCCGAATATCGAAATCCTAAACAAATCCGAATTACCAAAATTCAAATGACCAAAACTCCCGAATTTAGTGTTTTGAGCCTTTGAAAATTCAAATTTTGAATTTGTTTCGTATTTCGGATTTAGTACTTCGGATTTAATTATAATCTGCGTCTTTTTCATTATGTTATACATTTATTTCATCCATAGGCAACTGGATAGTAAATGAAGTACCTTTTTGCGGTACGCTGTCAACCTTTATCGAGCCGTTATGGGCTTCGATAATTTTCCTTGAGGTCGGAAGGCCCAGCCCGCTGCCGCCGGACTTTGTCGAATAATAAGCGTCGAAAATTTTGTCTAAATTTTCCGGCTCAATCCCTTTGCCGGTATCGCTTACGATGATTACCGCATTTAAGCAATTTTTCTGGGTTCTTATCATCAGCTCTCCGCCGTCGGGCATAGCCTGCTGGGCATTTATAAAAAGATTAAGCAGAACCTGTTTTAACGAATCGGCGTCCGCTTTGCAAATCAAAGGCTCGGCGCAAAGAGATGTCCTGAGCGTAATCGAACGGCTGACAGCCTGCGGCGAATAAAAATCCGTCATATCCGTTACGAGCCGGTTGATATCGACAGAGACAAGATGCAGTTCGGTCTTTCGGATATATCGCAGAAAATCTTCGAGAATTTTCTCCAGCCGGTCGGTCTCCTTCTGGACGACAGCGATTTTCCTTGCTGCTCTTGCGGGGTTTGCGTCTTTGGAGTTAAGTTCCTCGCTTATCAATTTGAGACTGACCTTGATAATCGAAAGCGGATTCTTTATTTCATGAGCCAAGCCGCCTGTAAGACGGCTCAGCTCCTCAAGCTCCGATAGTTTCGAGGTCTGTTCTTCCACAATTAACCATTAAAACTATGCTTTTTTATTTGCTTCCGCTTCTTCAGCCTTGAGCTGAGCAAGAGCGGCTTTTCTCGAAAGCTTGAACCTGCCCTGGTCATCGATGAAAAGCAGCTTGACCGGTATTTCATCGCCGATTTTAAGAATACTATCAACATTTTTGACGTAGCCGTCGGCCAGTTCGCTAATATGGCAAAGACCTTCAACGCCGGGGATAATCTCGACAAACGCTCCGAAGTCCTTAATGGAAACAACTTTCGAATTCGGATAAATACGTCCGACAGTCGGCGGTTCTGTCATAGCCTGGATAAGTCTCTTTGCTTCGAGATGGCCGTCGCCGCCAACACAGCTTATGAAAACTGTGCCGTCTTCTTCGATTTCTATCTTTGTGCCGGTCTTTTCCTGAAGGGCTTTGATTGTCTTTCCGCCCGGACCGATTAACTTGCCGATAAATTCCGGGTCGATTTCAATGCTCGTCAGTTTCGGGGCATATACACTTAAATTCGGCCTCGGCTTGTCAATGGTCTGTGCCATAATCGCGAGCAGTTTAATACGAGCCTGTTTTGCCATTTCGAGCGATTCGACCACAATATCATACGACACAGATATCGCTTTTATATCGAGCTGAATTGCTGTAATACCGTTCTTAGTGCCGGCAACCTTAAAATCCATATCGCCGAAATGGTCCTCATCGCCGATTATATCTGTAAGCAGAACATATTTATTCTGCTCTTTTACCAAACCTATCGATATGCCGGCAACAGGCTCAATAACAGGAACGCCTGCATCCATAAGAGCCAGTGTTCCGCCGCAAACCGTGGCCATAGAACTTGAGCCGTTCGATTCGGTAATATCGGAAACAATCTTAATCGTATAAGCAAAATCGTCGATTTTCGGTCTGACCTGTTCGAGTGCTTTTTCAGCCAGTGCACCGTGACCTATTTCACGGCGGCCCGGACCACGCATCGGCTTGACTTCGCCGACACTGTAAGGCGGGAAATTATAATGCAGCATAAACTTCTGGCCGTACTCCGCCATAAGACCATCGACAATCTGCTCGTCACTGCTTGTTCCGAGAGTTACCGCAACGAGAGACTGTGTTTCGCCTCTTGTGAAAAGAGACGAGCCGTGAGCACGCGGCAATAGACCTACTTCGCATGCTATCGGCCTTATATCGGCAAAAGAGCGTCCGTCAGGTCTTTCGCCTTTAAGTATCATCTCTCTTACAATCGTTCTCTGTACACTATCGATTATTCTGCCAAGCAGACGTGCTGAGCAGCGAGCATCCTCCGGCTTTTCCTGGGGACAGTATATTTCCTTGATACCCTTAACAATATCCTTAAGGGTATTGTTTCTTTCGCTTTTCAATTTAATTGCAAAAGCTTTTCTGAAATTATCGGAATATTTTTTGCTTATTTCATCTGCAAGAGCCTGGTCCCATTCAAGTTCCGGGGTCTGTTTTTGCTTGCCGCATTTTGCGACCAATTCTCCAATCAAATCGCAAACATCTTTTAACGACTTCTGAGCAAGCTGAATCGCCTGTGCGGCAACGTCTTCAGGAACCTGTTTCGCATCGACTTCAATCATATTCATTGCATCCGGTCCGCCTGTCAGGATGAGATTGAAATCGCTCAGTTGGCGTTTTTCATAAGTCGGATTGATAATGAATTGACCATCAACTCTGCTTAATCTTACTGCCCCGACAGGGCCGTTGAATGGTACCGTGCTTATCGCAAGAGCGGCACTGGCACCAACCATCGCAAGAACATCAGGGTCGTTTTCGGGGTCTGCGCTGATTACATTGACAACAATCTGAACCTCGTCAAAATAACCATCCGGGAAAAGCGGCCGAAGCGGCCTGTCAATCATTCGAGATGTCAGGACTTCTTTTGTACTTGGTCTGCCTTCCCTTTTCATAAACCCGCCCGGGAATTTACCGGCGGCGCTTAATTTTTCGCGATATTCAACACTCAGCGGAAAATAATCAAGTTCTCTCGTCGGCGGCGCAGAGACAACCGTCGCCAGAACCATTGTTTCGCCATAAGTAACGATAACAGCACCATCTGCCTGTTTCGCTATTTTACCTGTTTCTAAAATTAGTTTCTTTTCGCCAATCTGCTTTTCAACTCTAAAAACCTCTGCCATAATTACCTCATGAAGCAAGAACGCTTCAGTTAAACAATATAAATAGGTTAAAAGTACCCGAAACCATAAAAGACTTATGGACCGGATAACTTATTTGCGGAGCCCGAGACGAGTAATAATCTCTTTGTACTTCTTAATGTCTTTTTTACTGATGTACTTGAGCAGCGCGGACCTGTTGCCGACCATCTTCAGCAAACCTCTCCTTGATGAATGGTCCTTTGGGTGGGCCTTGAAGTGATCAGTAAGTTCGTTAATCCTTGTGGTTAGAATAGCTATCTGGACTTCCGATGAACCAGTGTCCTTTTCCGAAGCTCTGAATTCCTTAATAACGTTACTTTTTTTTTCCTTCGTCAACATCTTTAATTACTACCTTTCGAAAACTATATTTATTTATCCAAAACTCAAAGTCTGATGGATTCGGCGATTATAACAGCTAAATTCTTTAATGCAATAGTTTTGCGAAAGATTATAGCGGCAATTTTAGGGTTGAATGGCTGTTTTGCTTGTATGTCGTTATGGCGACACAAGTTAACTGCTTTAGTGCGCCATTACGGTAGAAATTTTGAATATCGGCAGTAAAAGAGCAATGGCAATCGTACCAATAATGCAGCCCATCACGACAATCATCAAAGGCTCAATCATACTGGTTACGTTTTTGATTGAAACCTTAAGTTTTTTGTCGTAGAAATCGCTTACCTTTTCACAGACCTGGCCGAGATTGCCGCCCCTTTCGCCCGCCTTTATCATCTGAATGATTGACGGCGAAATCAATTCGCTATGGATGGAGGCTTTCATAGCCTCTGAAAGCTGAAAGCCGGATTCGACCTTATCGCTTGTTTCCTGCCAAAACTCGCTGAAATACTGGTTGTCACAGGAATTTTTCACAATCTGCAGGGCTTCAAACAAAGTAACTCCGGTATTGAGCATTGTAGCCATAATTCTCATACTTCTTGTCATTAAAGTGTCGTTAAACATTATTCCGAGAACCGGCGTATGTATTTTGCACCAGTCGATGGCTCTTCTGCCCCATGGCGTAGTAACGGCATAATAAATTCCGCCTGCCGTCATAATAAGCGCAACCAGTATTAGACTGGCAGACTTAACATCTCTTACAGCATTACTGAAACTTACGAGTATCTGTGTAAGTTTAGGCAGCGCCTGCCCCCTGGACTCGTAAATTTTTGTAAACTTGGGCAGAACAAAAAACAGCAGCGTTACGGTTGCGACAACCGCCATTACCGTCATAATCACCGGATAAATCATTGCGCCTTTGATTTGCTTTTTTGTATCCACCTCTCCTTCAATGTACTTCTGCACGACTTCGAGCATTTCCGGCATTCTGCCAGAGGCCTCGGACGCCTCGACAGTGCCGATGAACATCGGATTAAAAACCTTCGGAAAGGCCGACAGCGCAGTGGAAAAACTTTCACCGCTCTGTAATCTTTCCGATATGCCGAAAAGTACATCCTGTAACGGGCCAGGTTTTGTCTGCTCGGCAATCGCTTCGACAGCCTCGCTGATAACAACGCCGCTGGAGAGCATTACCGATAACTGGCTTGTGAAATGAAGCAGGTCAGATTGCCTGACATTCGAAATCGAAGTGCTGTCGGTCGATTTGGGAATCAATAAATCAAGCAGCGCTGTCATTTCCCATATCCTCCGAGGTTGTTACCCTCAAAATCTCATCAATAGAAGTTATACCGGCCTTGACTTTTTGCAGGCCGTCAAGCCGCAGAGGCAGCATTCCGCCCCTTATCGCGGCTTCTCTTATTTCCTTGAGGCTGGCGTTTGCTGTGATAAGGTCCTGTACTTCCTGATTGGGCATAAACAATTCGTGCACGGCAATTCTGCCGATATAGCCCGTATTTCTGCACTTTTTGCAGCCTACGCCGCGGAAAAATTTCGCTGTCGAGTTAATTTGTTTCTCGACCATTTTTCTAATTGACGAGGCCGGTTCGTATTCTTCTCTGCAGTTAGAACAGATTTTTCTGACAAGTCTCTGAGCCAGCACGCCGACAAGAGAAGCGCCAATCAGGTAAGGAGCAACTCCGAGGTCGATAAGTCTTGTTACCGCTCCGGGGGCATCGTTCGTATGCAATGTCGAAAAAACCAGATGGCCTGTAAGAGCGGCCTGAACAGCAATGTTCGCAGTCTCATGGTCGCGAATTTCGCCTATCATCACGATATCCGGGTCCTGGCGAAGCAGACTTCGAAGCGCCGAAGCAAAATTAAAACCGGCAGACTCATTAACCTCAAACTGGTTTATCCCTGACATATTAGCCTCAACAGGGTCTTCGACCGTGCATATATTAACTTCATCACTGTTGAGTTCGGCAAGCATCGCATAGAGGGTCGTATTTTTTCCGGAACCAGTCGGTCCTGTAACAAGTACTATGCCATTGGGCGAATGTATTTTTTCCTTGAGCAGCTTAAGGTTCTCATAGCTGAAACCGAGAGTTTCGAGATTGAAAAGCATTCGCTTGGCGTCGAGAATTCTTATAACTACTTTTTCGCCGAAGTTGCCCGGCATAACCGACACTCTCAAATCAATGGGGCGTCCGTCAACCATTACATGAATTCCGCCATCCTGCGGCGCTCTTCGCTGGGCGATATCAAGCTCAGCCATTATTTTGATACGCGAAACTATAGCCGAGAGCATCTGGAACGGCGGACGGATTTTTTCATATAATCTTCCGTCAACGCGGTACCTGACTCGCAGTTTTTTATTGTCCGGTTCAATATGAATATCGCTGGCGTTTTCAATAACAGCGTTATAAACAAGGTAATTGACAAGTTTCACAACGGGAGACTGCCCCGCCACTTCCTGAAGATTGGTTATATCCTCGGAAATGTTCTCAATCAGCGTAAAATCATCAAGTCCGGTTTCGTCTATGATATCATCAATGACAAAAACATTCGAAGCAGGCATATAAGCCTGCAGAGTTGCCAATATATCCTTGGCGGTCGCACAGACAACCTGTACATTGCAGCCGCTGAGCCGTTCGATTTCATCGAGCAGAAAGACATTCGTCGGTTCACTTACAGCTACCGTCAGGGTATCATAAACCTTGAACAGCGGCAGGACGCAATGTTCCTCAAGAAAATCTCTCGACAGAATTTCAATAATATTGGGGTCGCATACTTTGGGACTTATCTGCGCATACGGCACGCCATAGGTATCGGCAAGAGCAGAAGCTATGTCGTTCTCTGTGCATAAACCTTTTTCCACCAGCAGTTCGCCCATCAGTTTCTGATGGCCGTTGCTGTTCTGCTGAGAAAGGGCCTGTTCAATCTGCTCGGCAGTTACAATGCCCCTGGCCTGTAATATCTCGCCGAGCTGTAATTTATTTGCCGTGTTAGTTTTCATATCTTTTCTTTAACCGTTATGTAAAACTTTTAACCGCTTCGCTGAGTTCATGATACTGGTCCAGTTTGCTGTCAAGCCTGGTAACTTCGAGAATCTTTTTGATATTGTCTTCAAGGCCGGCAATCTTCAGCTGGCTCTTGTTTTCGTGGCAGTAATCCCTGATCCAAAGCAATTGTTCGAGTCCTTTGCTGTCGATAACCGTAACCTGGCCCATATCGAGCACTATTCCCGTTCGCTGCCGCCTGATAAGCTCGGTAATTATGTCCTGCAAAAGTTTACAGTACTCATCTACGAATTCGCCGTGGAGTTCCACGACGGTAACATCATTATAATCCTGCTGTTTTATTTTCATCTTAAAAGCGCTCCCACCGCGACAGTACCGTAATCATTGAAACTTTCGGAATCCAAATCGTCTGTTCCGCCATTCTGCATAATTGACCACAGTTTATCAATGTCACTATTTATAAATAACGAACCGATTTTCGGGTCGAATTGCGTGCCTAATCCTTTTCTGATTTCATCTATCGCGGTCTCGACGCTCAAAGCCTCTCTATAAGTTCTTTTCGAAGTCATAGCATCAAAGGTATCTGCAATCATAACGATTTTCCCGGCAACAGGAATATCATCACCCTTGACGCCCTTTGGATATCCTTTGCCGTCATATCTCTCGTGATGGCACAGAACGCCCGGAACAATATCGGCCATCTGGCGAATTTCTGAAAGGATGCCCGCGCTTATGGCAGGATGAGTTTTTATCTGGTTATATTCTTCATCGGTAAGTTTGCCCGGCTTTCTCAGCACAGCTTCAGATATGCCGATTTTACCAATATCGTGCAGCAGACCCGCAAGATAGATTTTTTGGATGTCTTCTGCGGACATATTTTCGGTCCGGGCATATCGTTCGGCAATCCACTTGGATATGAACGCGACCCGTTCCGAATGGCCCCTGGTGTACTGGTCTTTCGCATCAATACTACTCGTGAGAGCTTTCAGCGACCCGATAAATAATTCCTTCAGGTTCCTGAAGAGGCTCTGGTTTTCGATAAAAACGGCACATTCGGTCGCTACGGAGTTAAAGAGCTTTACATCTATACTGTCAAAATCGGCTTTGTCGAGACGATTCGTAGCAACCATCATACCGATAGTCTTGTCATTACTGTGCAGCGGAACGGCAATAATATTTCTAACCCTGCCGAACCAGTCGTATTTGAAAGGAGCGTCAACCTCGCTGTCAAGCAAAGCGTCCGAACCTGTCTGAAGCTCGGCAAGAAGTCTTTCAAAAAGCACTTCGTGCATATTTCCATTTTTATGGTCCAGCGCGATAAGCCCGGTACCTGCGGTAAGGACAAGTTTTTTGGAATTGTTAACTTTCTTTTCGAGAAATACCGCGATTCCCTCTACATTGACAAGTTCAATAAGACTATCGCAGGCCATCTGTAGATAATTCGAATCAGACTGGCTTACCTTCATATTGGTGCTCATCTTGTAAAGCAGCATAAGCTCCTCATAAGTCTGCGCAAGCTCATTGCTGATTAATTCCATCTGCTGCGAGCTTCTAAGTTCGTTCTGAAGAGTTTTGAGGAACATTTTTAGTATTTGCTCAACATAAGCAACCGACTCCTGCAGTAACGGCGAAGCTGTACCGCAGTCGATAACTATAATTGCCGCCATTTTTTCGTTGATTGTTATGTCAGAAGCGAGTACCTGTCCGGATTTGCCGAATCTGTATATCGCGGGCGCTTCCGATTCGCATATCTGTTTTGCACAGGCAGCGGCGGATTCATAGTCGCTGATAAATTTTTCGCCGTTGAATTGGATAATTATGTTAAGATCGGTATCGTAAACAAGAAAATTGACACCGAGATCCGCCATGTCCCTGCCAAAATCCTTAAGCAGTTTCAACTGACTGGAACTTAGACGATTTTTCGCTGTTTTCAACATCAGAGTTTGACCCTATTTTTTTATTTTACCGTAGAATTCGCCAGCACGCTCTCCACATGGGCTAAAAGTTCTTTCGGACTAAAAGGTTTACTGAGACATTCCGCGACGTGAAGTTTTTCCTTCTGGTCGTCTTCTATCGCAAAACCTCTTGCCGTCAGCATTATCACCGGAATATCCGCAAGTTCGGGTTTCTGCCGCATCTTTTCAATCAATTCGATTCCGGTCATGCCCGGCATCTGATAATCGGTAATAACAAGGTCCGGCTTTTCCTCACAGCAAAGGCTGTAAGCGTCCGTACCGTTATCGGCTGTTACGACTTCAAAGCCGTTATTCCGGAATTTCATCGCAACCACCTGTACAATGTGAATTTCATCGTCAGCAACAAGTATTTTTTTGTTTTCCATTTTATTCACCCTTCAAAAATTATTTCGCAGCCGCTTTTGCAGGTTTTGTCGCTTTTGTCGCCGATGCCAGCGGCAGTTCAAAACTGAAGCAGCTTCCTTTTCCGACTTCGCTTGTAACAAATATTTTTCCGCCGTGGATTTTTTCGATAATCTGCTTTACCAGGTTCAGTCCCAGTCCCGTGCCTTTTGCGCATTTGTTATTCGCCTTTACCCGGTAGAATTTTTCAAAGACGTGAGGCAATTCGTCGGCGGGAATACCGACGCCGTTATCCTGTATGGCCACTCTGACAACCTGTTCGGCTTCATCGACTTCACTGTTAACGGTCACCTTACCGCCGTTCGGCGTATATTTAACCGCATTGCTCAAAAGGTTTATTACAACCTGTGAAATCATATCCTTGTCGGCGACGACCTGGTCGAATACAATTGCCGTCTGGTCTTCGACGGTTATCTTCTTTTCAGCGGCGTAGCTTTTAATCATCTGCACCGCGTCCCTCACTATCAGGGCGGTGCTGAGTGTCTCCTTGTTGACCTTGATAAGTCCTGATTCGATTCTGGATATATTCAGAATGTCTTCGATGAGACGGTTAAGCCTCTGCGCCTGGTTCTGTATAATCGAGTAAAATTCCTTTCTCGTTTTTTCATCGTTCGCCTCGCCGTCAACAAGCATTTCGGAATAAGCGGTGATTGAGGCAAGCGGCGTTTTAAGCTCGTGCGAAACATGACTGACGAAATCATTCTTCATCTGCGATATTTCCTTCTCGCGTGTGATGTCATGCAGCACCGATACGACTCCGCAGACATGGTCTTCATCGTCGAAAATGCACGAGATAATACAATCGTAAGTCTGAGTATCTTCGCCGGAACTAAACTGCAGTTCGTGTCTTAAATGCCTTACCCTGCTGTTCCTGCTGTTCTCAATAAGCGTTATCAGTTCCTTGTTATGAACGAGTTCTTCCAGCGGTTTCAGCAAGGCCTGTTGGACATCGAATTCGAAGAGACTTCCCGCCGGTTCGTTGGCCATAATCAATCTGTCGCTGGCATCGGTAACGATAACGGCGTCTGAAATACTATAAATAATGGCTTCGGTGTTTCGTTTCTGTCTTTTCAAAAGCTGAAGCTGCAATCTGAGGTCCTTGACGTCCTTTGTGCTCTGCGAAGTTTTTTCACGATGACTTTTATGGTCGTTCTGCAGATTGGCAATTTGAGCAAGAAATGTTTTCGTTTGAACAAACAGTTTCCAGCCGAGCCATCCGGCAGCGCCGATGCCCGCCAGACAGGCTATTGTCTCATACTTATTCGTACCGCCAAGCGGCATAGCGATAATAAGAATCAATACGACAAATGCAAGTACAGCAAGGAAGATGTAATTTTTATTAAACACTATTAATCCTTTCCATTCGCTCTGGCAAGAAGCTGCCCAAGTTCGCTACCGGTTCCAAATTGTTCGGCTTTTTCATAAGCATTTTGTGCCTGTTTGCCCCTGCCGAGCTTTTCATAGCATCGGCCGGTCATCAGCCAGGCAAAATTAGCGTATTGAGAAACGTCGGCGGCTTTTTGAAAATCAGTCGCCGCCTGCAGGAAATTACCGTTTTTGTAATTTGCCGAGCCGCTTAAAAGCCAGGCCTCTTTCGTATCCGGCGAAAGCTCAAGAACTTTCTGGCTGCAGGTAATAGCCTGCCGCAGTAAACCGGCGCCGAGAGCGGCCTGTCCCGTCGAAAGCCAAAGCTCGGCATTATTTCTATCCTGCGATGTAAGCGATGAATAATATTTCATCGCGTCGCTGTAATCGCCGGCATTCATCGCGGTAATCGCCATAGTTTTCAGATGCCCTGCTTTTTCTTCACGCGAAATGCAGCGGGAATACAACTGCTGCTGAACATTAAGCGCTTTGTCCCATTGTCCGGTAAGAATATAACACGAGCCGAGCGCCTCAAGCAGGTCGCTGTTCTGCGGCCTCAGCATTGAAGCCTGTTCGTAAAGCTGCAAAGCCTTATCTTTTTGGTCCTGTGCAAGATACATCTGCGCGGCGGCAACTTTTAGTTCAGTATCGGCAGGACTTGACGCCATCTTCTCCAGATAAAGAGATTCAGCCTGCTCGAAATTCCCTTCCGCCAGATATATTCGACCGACGGCAAGTATGTAATCGGTATTGTCCGGCGAGAATTCAAAGGCCTTTTTATACCATTTCATAGCTGACGAATTATCGCCGAGACGTTCGCACGAAAGCCCGAGCAAAAACCAGCCATTGTCATCCTTTTCGTTGAAACGCACATAGTTCTGGAAACACCGTTTCGCCTGCTCGAAATTGCTCCTGGCAAGTTCAATCTTGCCCATCATCAGGTTTGCCTGCGGCAGGTTCAATCCCATTTCAAGGCTTTGTTTTACAGCGGCCTCTGCCTGCTCATACTGACCTGATTCAATTTGCGTCTCTGCCGCTGAAAGTTTCATCTCGGAACTGGTTTTCTGCCATTTCGCCTGCATTTCCTGCTTCTTCTGCAAATGACTGCCCTGGCAGAGCGTAGAAACAACAAGGCTCAAAGCAATAACCGTTATCTTAATTTTTCTTATGCCGACCATAACTGCTCCTTATCTCCGCTTCCACACAACATCCTGCTCTTTACGGATATTATCGAGCATAATTCTTTCGAGCGTCTCATATTCATCCGGCTTGGTTTCCGCGAGAATCTTTTCCTTCAACTGGACGGCCTCAAGAACATTCGGTCTAAAGGCTATAATCCAGTTCAATTCAGCAAGAGCCTTGTCATAATTCTTTTCGGAATAATACCTGACGGCTTTTGCATAGTTTTCTTCGTAAATGCGCTCCCTCGCGATTGAGCTGATTCTCTTTCTCGAACCTCCAACGATTCTGCTCACATCTTTTACTTTTTCTTCTGATGCGGCCGCAAGTTCTTCCGGATCATTAATAATATGCGGTGTTATCAATATAATTAGTTCCGAACGAATGTTCGTATCTTTGGTCTTTTTGAAAAGCGCCCCAAGTATGGGTACATCGCCTACAACAGGCACCTGCGAATCGGCGCTGGTAAGGTCTTCCTTGAACAGGCCCCCGATAATAATAGTTTTGCCGTCCTTTACCATTATATTGGTCTTAACCTGCGTAATGGTCTTTGACGGTATAACAATACTGCCGTCATCGGAAGTTGTGGTAGTGGCAGTACTCTCTTCCGGGTTAATCTCCATACGAACATATCCATTATCGCATATGAAGGGCCTGAATTTCAAAAGTGTACCGCTTTCAAGGAATGCTATCGACGATGTTGTGCTGGTTCCGCTTTGTGTTGTGCTCTCAGTATAACCGGTTTCATTGCCAATATTTATATGACCGGCCTGTTTATTAAGAGCCATAATTTTCGGATTGGCCAGAACCGTCGCATCGGTAATTCCCTCAAGAGCGGTAATATATGATACAAGATTGTCATTGGTAAAACCGACATTGAGGCCGGTTCCAGCCGGTATATCTAAGGGCGCACTTGCAAATCCGACCGTTATACCGTTGGTAGTCGAATTTACCGTAACACCGCCTATAGTATTCCAGTTTATGCCGAATTGCGTTGTCTCAGTAAGTGTCGCCTTGAGAATCGTAACTTCAATCATTATCTGCTGCGGCTTTATGTCCACTTCCTTAATCATCGCGCCAATCTGGTCGAGCCGCTCAGGGAAATCGTAAACAACAACCGAATCCTTCATACTCATCGAATCGCCGCCTTTGCCGGCTTCGGTATCCACTCCGGCGGCGCTTGTCGTGCCAACCTTACCTGCTTCACTCAGCACCGGCGTTACCAGCGCTTTTATTTCAGCGGCGTTTACATAGTTCAGGGTAAAAACCCTGCTGGTCATTCGGGAATTATCGTTAACCATTTCGGTATATTCATCGGCGGCGTAAACCTTAATAAAATTGTCGCCGATTTCGTAGCGGTAATCTTTCCCGATCACGGCATTTAATGCCTCTTCGAAAGTAACCTCGTAAAGGTTGGTAACGTTAAGGCTGCCGTTGACTTTTGCCGACGGTATTATATTTTTCCTGTACTTGGCGGCAAGGAACCGCAATGCGTCCCTTACCGACATATCCTGCCTGAAACTGATAGACTGGACCGGCTGGTTAGTAACGGTTTCGCTCGTCTCGGAATGCTGTATCTCATCGGCGAATACAAGACCGCTGTCCTGCTGTTCGAGCAATACAGATTCATCTTCGGCCGGCAACGCGTTCGGTTCTGTCTGACCGATTACGATTGCCACTGAAGCGGTCAATGCGATTACGCATAGAAATATCAGATTTCCGCGGTCGATTTTCATTTTTATTTTTGTTTTTCTTTTTTTCCGTTTCATATTCTCTTCCTTTACTATCCAGTCCTTAAAAAGGCTGAGGAATCTTCTTGGTAATAATTATTCCATTACAATCGAGTTCAACTCTGTCGGCCAGAATGTCCGTAACTCTGAAATGGTAAACCTGGCCGTCAAACTTAAATCTGAAGCTTTGACCCTTTTCAAAGAGTCTGTTTTCAATAAATGCCTGTGGTTTTTTATCGTTAACAATCGCAATCAGCCGCAGACTGGCGGCGGCAGCCGCCGCAGGAGAATCGAATTTTTCATCCGTTGTCTCTGCCAGATTAATCTGCTGGTTATTCTTCCCGTACAGGTCCTGTTTTTTAAACCTTTTGAAGTTTTTGGTCGTAAAGAAATCATTGGCGATCATATTATGTCTTTGAGGTATATATGGTAATTCTATATATTCCATTTTCTGGCTCTGCGCTAGCGGCAGAAGCTGATTGGAAGCACCCGCAACAGCTGCCGATGCCGCGGCAGGTTTGTTTTTGCCCGCAAAAACCCTTATCCACATCACAGCCATAACCAGCACCAGCAGCAACGCCACAATCAGCTTTTTACGCTGAACTGTATTTCTGGCTGTCGTTGCCCTTTGCCTGTCGATATTTGTATGTACCGGTTGTTTCATTTATTGTGTCCTGTAGAACATTTCTACCTTTGCATTCATTGTCAGAATACCTTCGAGTTTATTGTCGTTAGTCAGCGATACTTCCTCGATGCGGACAACTCTTTCAAAGGATTCCATCGCCTTGAAAAATCTGAAAATCTGCACCAGTTTTCCGCTGCATCGGATATTAACAGGGATGCCGGACAGGTCTGAAGTTTCAATTTCGTTTCCCGGCTGAATAACAAGTTCTGTCAGGCCGTGCTGCTGCATTACCTCCGCAAGTTTCTGCAGGAATGTGCCATGCGACCTTCCGAGCGGTATTTTTGCGTCGAAATTTCCTATCTGCTGTTTCGCTTCTTCAATCTGCACATAAAGCTGCGGCAATACATCAATACGTGCGCTGGCGGCAGTGTTATCGGTTATCAGCTGCGCGTTGGCGGTATTCAAAGCTTTGGCCTTTTTACTCAGGGGCATATACTGCAGGAACACAAAAGCCACCGCCAGTGTTACTACCGCAATCGACATAACAAATTGTTTGTTTTTTATTACCTGCATAATTCTTTAGTTCCGTTTGAAATTCGCAAGATAGCAGCTTATTTCAAATTCACTTGCCTGATATTCTCCGATTGTTACATTTCTTGAATAACCCGGTACAATCTGGAAGAAATAATCCGACTGTTCCAGCCTGTTAATAATTTCCGCAACCTCTGTCGCGTCAGCGGCAAAACCTGCAAGGACGATTTTAAATCTTTCGCTTTTCTCGAAAGACGAACCCTGCCCCGGTGCGGCTGTGGAAACGGTTCTTATACCTGTCTGATTATCCTTATATTCAAAAGGCTCCGCTTTTATTTCGATTTTTTTCAGAACAACCCTTCCGTCGAGCAGGTATGTAAGTTCGGCGAGTATATTTGAAACGACAATTCTGGACCCGACCGACTTAAGAACATCGGATTTCACCTTTAACTGCTGATATTCCTTTTCGGCCGTAGAATATTCTTCTTCCGAACGGGCCTGTATGAGCCTCGCGTTTTGCAGCGTCGCGTTTCTGGCCTTGACTATTGCGACCCTGCCGTTGGCAAATGCGCTCCAGACAAACATAATAAACACAATCAGTCCCAGCGCGATATAGAACTCGCGATGTTTCCTTTCCTGCATACGTCCCTGTCGGTACCAGTCCGGTAGAAAATCAATTTCTTTCATAAGCTCTCTGTTTATCTGTCAAATGCAAACCTTTAAGGCACAAACCCGCGGCAACGGCCCACTCACACAGCATCGCTCTTTTGTCCCCGGGGAACCTAACATTCGAAACATCAAAGCCTCTTAAAGGTTCGGTAATTTCTATTTCTACTCCTAAATGACGCTTAATAGCGTTTATAAGGGTTTCTTCATAAGCTTCGCCACCGGCGAAAACAATCTCGCTCGGCCGCTGTCCCCTGAACGTTACCGCGTAGTATCTGAAGCATAGCGATATTTCTTTGGCAAGCTCATCGATAACCGAATACATACTGTCGATAACAACCTGCCTTGTGGCAGGCTCTATTTCCTGCGATTCAACTGCATCTCTGAGTTTGCTCCTCAGGTGTATCGCCTCTTCAAGACCGATGCCGAGTCTGGAAGCAATCTGACGGTTTATCTGCTCGCCGGCGATATTTATCTGTTTTGCGAAAATTATTTCGCCCGCTCTGCCGATAATGACGGTGGTGCAGCTTGCCCCGATATCTACAAAAACATTTGCCTTTTCCTGGTCGGCGGTTCTGCGAAGCGACCGCTGCAGGCTCCTGAACAGCGCCGACGGCACGGTGTCAATCGCTACGGGAGTTACGCCGGCTTTTTCAAGCATATTGATATGGTTACTCAGCGCCTCCTTATCGACGGCAAACAGAATAACCTCATTTTTAACTTCTTCGCCCTGCCGGATACTTCCCGCGGAAATAAATCTTATTTCGTGAGTTTCCGCCTTGAGGCCCGACCGTTCAATCATACCTGCCTTGAGTGATTTTTCGATTTCATCCTCGTCGCAGCTGTCCAGTCTGAGACTCTTGATAATCAAATCCGAACTTGGCAGGCAGGAAATAACTTCCCTTTTCTGGAATCGGTTTCTGGCCAGTATATCGCTGATTGCCGCAATCACGGCTTCAGTCCTTTCCTTACTGTCATCTGAGTTTTCAGGGGTTATCTGCGCCTCGTCGGCTGCGGTAACGATTATCTTGCCGCCCTCGGAATGCAGCTGCAGCATCCTTATCGAATTTCTGCCGATGTCCAGTCCTATTGGACTTGTTTTTGTTTTTAGAAAATCAAGCATATTTTTAATCCGCTATTCAATACTTACATATCCCGTTACCGGTGCAATTTTCACTTTCAGGGTATTGCCCTCGGCACGTAATTGCACAAAACCGTTAGTCAGGCTGCTGCCTGAACCGTCGGAGGGCGCCCCGATGTTATCGAACTTAACCGTGTTCGACGGGGCAAAATTCGTGCTTACAATATCAACCTTGCTAAGCCTGTTATCGCCGGCAAAATTTATAACGTAATTAGTCCCGATACGAACAGGATGAGTTATCACCTGGCCGGCGGAATTCTTAATGCAATAGCTTTCCGCAACGGTATCGAAAACAACAGAATGAGTTTTGCCTGTACTTATCGCCATACTTTTCGCGTACTCAAGGTCAGACGCGACCATATTGGCCGCCGTTTTTAACTGCATCGAAGCTGCGGATGTGTACATCGGTACTGCTATCGCCGCGACGATGCCGACAATCATCAAAACAATAATTACCTCCAACAGCGTAAACCCCGTTAGAGATTTTCTTTTTACAAGAATCTGTGATAATGACGGATTCAAGCCATACGGTAATGACCGTTGACTTAAATCAGCAGTTCCCTCTAACGGGGTAAACGCTGATAAGGCGTTTTTATGGTTTTTTCCCATATTTCAATCTCTAAATGCAGTAAATCCGCATTAACACATTATATTTTTCGTCTTATGAGAACTTCAGCTTAACTGCCTTAATAGTGGTTTTTTATCGCAGGAATGTATTTTCAGAATTTATTATCGGTCCTCGCAGCGGCAAAAAAATTCCCTTCTATTGTGGCGATTACAGGGTATCTGACGGCCTGTTTATTAGGTAAAAACCATTAGACTCTGCAAAGTCATTAAAGACTGCTGCGAGTTTTTTGGGATATGGATTTCTGCTATGCTGATTAATTAATAACCGGTTTTAGATGATTTTCCCTGAATGCCCGATAACATTTAAATCCGAAAATCGAATATCGAAGCACGAAACAATATCAAATGTTCAAAATCCAAATTTTCAAAACAAAAACATCCACACGTTTGAAGAACTGTTTTGAATTTTGGTGATTTGAATTTTGAATTTGTTTCGGATTTCGGATTTCGGATTTCTTTGCCTACGGATTCCGTGTAATTGTTTTGTAAAATGCTCCTGCCGCAGGCGACCATCTGTCTTTCACGCCGCTTGGCCAGACATAGATTGCCGCCTTTACCGGAGCGGCAGTTACCGTTGTAGAACAGCTTCCGCCATTCATTTGCCAAAAACTCACAAGGTCGGCTGATGCAGGCGAACCGCCGGCAATAATGTTCAAAACTTCATCTCGCGAAAGTGCCTTCTTATAAACACGCACACTGTCAATCGCGCCGTTAAAATATCTTCCCTGCTGTTCGGAATTGTCGGCGATATAAACAGACGCTGAATTTGTACTGAAATCGCCGGCAGTATACTGCCAGGTATCTAATACTCCATCAATATAAAGCCATATTTTATTATCATCGCGAACACCGGCTACATGATGCCATTGGCCATCATTGACGTTTATATTGCCGTGAATAGAGCCGCCCCAGAGACCTGAACAGATAAACTCTATATAGTTCGTATTTGAGTACCTTTGCAATCGCCAGCTTGAGTTGCCCTTGGCTACTATCGCCTGATAATCGCGGTCAAAGGCGTTTACTTTTATATATGCCGTAACGCTGATTTTCCTATTGATATTAAGTCCTGATGGATTTCCTATATCTATAAAATCGCCGCTGCCGTCAAAATTAATTGCACCGTTGAAAACACCGTCCACCCATGTACAATCGCCGTTGACAATGCCGTTATAGCCGGAGTTGGAATAATCCGGCAGAATATATCTGATTCCATCGTCGGCAAAAAACGCTCCTGTTATATTTGCGGATGCGTTGTAAACAGGTGTTTCAACTCGGCCGTCAACGAAAACCAGTCCCGCAGCTGTAATCGTAGCTCCTTCTTTTATTATAAGATTGCCGCTCACATAAATTGCCGGGACGTTCTTTTGGGCGGTAATAACATTGGTTGTGCCGGTAATTGTCAAATTGCCGTTTACCGCAAGACAGCCGTTAATGGTAACATTACTCTTGATTTCCAAATCGCCGTTCTTATAAAAAATCTGTGCCGCACCGCTCAAAGTCGTGCTATTCAGACTGCTGCCGCTTATGGACTGTGTGGTAAAGTTTGTAGTAAGTAAGCTGTAAGTAATATCAGGCCTGCCCAGCGACAAAGCAGTTTTAGCTTTTGTCTGACCGGTTATCGCGTTGCCGGCAAGCGAATCTGCGAAACAATCACCATTCAATACGCCGTTGTTTTTGACGGCGCCGTTGCAGTAAGCGTCGCCTGCTATATTCATACCCGGATAAAACACAACAGGAACTCCCGACCAGAATCCCACATCGGGGTCGAGCCTCATATTCGCCGTAAAGCTGCTTTGAGCGGCATTGACGCCGCCGACCTGCCTGTACGCCGACGATGTTATCTGCCAGTTAAGTTCCGAAAGTTTTGTAACGCTTACATCGTAATAATCGTTTCCGCTGACTAATTGCTGAGCTGATGCGCCTGTAAAATATTCGCCCGCAAGGTCGTGCGGATACATAATAAGTCCTTTGGCCTGTTCGAGACCGGACTCGGCAAGATAATCCATATCGGCTTTGAGTTCCATATTTTGTCCGCAAAGCAGTTCCGTATCGCCGCGGACTATAAAACCAAGTCCTACAATGGCTATTGTCGCCACGAGTACGAGGATAATTAAAAGAGCAATTCCTTTGCTGCGGGTTTGTCTTTTTCCATATTTCATTAATTATCGTCATCCACAGGGTCAATCTGGCCGCTGCTGTTGAGCAGATAATCGGCGAAACATCGAAGTTTACCGCTTATCTGGTAATTCCGGGCGATGCCGTTCTGATTGACGGTGAAAAAGATGTTAAGCTGTTTTGTAAACGGCGGCGACTGGTCCACCGTGAAAGATACATTACTGCAATTATTAATCAGAGTAACAGAATCTACCTGACAGTTTGCTTCAAGCCATGCCCTGGCCTGGCCGTTTGATATGTCCGAAAGCGTCAGCACAAAGCTTGCCGTAATGCCGGCAGCCTTAAAACTAACCAGATTTAAATTGCCGGTAATGGCCTCAAAATATATTATTTCGCCTGGATTTATCTGGTTGTCGCCGCTGTCGTCCGCCCGCCATATCGCTACGCCGCTGCCGGAATTTGCGCATACCAGTTTACTGCTCCTTAAAAGCTCCGACATACGCACAGTCGTATAACGGATTCTGCTGTAGATGTCTGAAGTATTATCCGAAGAATCATTTGCTGAGCCGAGAGCGAAAGACAATGTCGCCACAGCGGCAAGGATTATACTCGTCACCCACACCGCCATTAGCAGCTCTGCAAGCGTAAAACCTCTGTATTTAAAAACTGCTTTTTCCATATTTATAGTTTTATACCTCTGTGAGCTCTGTGTTCTCTGTGGCTTATCCTTTGCTTTTCAGTCTCACAACTTCGACAAGTTTAAGGCCGTCCTGATAGACTCTGACTGTTATCCTGATAAAATTCGGCGTTCCGATACTTTGCTGCTGCGGCATATACACATATTCGCAAACGGCCCCTCTGCTGAAATTAGCGTAAATAGGGTCGCTGAAAACGACGCCTGATGCGTTTTTTACCTGCCCTTTGGATTCGGCGTAGCTGCCGTAAGTGGGAACTATCTGGTTGAAGCTGGTATTGATAATCTGTTCGACAAGGTCGGCTGCCAGTTTGGCGGCAATTGTCTCATTGCAGCCCTGCTGCTGAACAGCGGCGCTTGATGCGAATGGAAGAATCAGTCCCGCTGACGCTATCGTCAGAATGACAAGGGCGATAAGCGCTTCAGCAAGAGTAAAAGCCTCATTTTTTGTCGCAGCTTTTATCATAACCTTCTTTTAACTTCGTGCTTTTGTCCGACCTCGCCTCGCTTCGCGGGCGAAGCGGGCCTCGTCGAGACGGATGCCTTTACGGCTAATATAAAAAATGGCTGGTCAGTCTTGCAATTGCCGAACCGACCAGCCTGTATGTTTTCTCCGGTTTTATCCGCCGGAGCTTCGCCGCCTGATCTTACAGACCAGCGTGAGCTGAACTATCGTTTGCGTTAAACGCACCGGTTGTGGTATTGAAATACCATCCGCTGCTGGCGTTTCCGGCAGGTGTGCCCGTACCTGCGGTTACCGTTCCCGCAGTATTACTGTCAACGATGAACGGGTTCTTGGGTATCTGCTGCAGATAAGGACCATAGACGTCTGCAGCAGGAGCCTGTGTCGTAACATATGAACCATCAGCCTTTGTGTAACCTGTCATCGCCTGGGCGAAAGTAACGCCGCTTACCGTAGCCGGCAGTGTGCCGCCGTGCTGAACCTTATAAAGCTGAATCTGCGAACGAGCCGTCTGCAGGTCGCTTACAAGGCTTGACAACTTGGCCTCTTCGCTCGCATCGCTGAACTGCGGTATTACTATCGCAGCGAGTATGCCGAGGATTACCACGACAATCAAAATTTCCACTAATGTAAAACCATTTCTCTTTTTCATTTGTTCTTCTCCTATACTAGTAAAGGTTTTTATATTATTAAATTTCCAACGACACTTTTCGCTCTTAATTGCTGTAATTGCTATCGGTCAGGCGGCCAAAGGACTTAATCTACTGTTTTATTTGCCCTTTTTTGATTAAAAACCGCTCTTTAACGCCCTATAAAACTTCAATTTCCATTTTAAAATAAGTCCGAAAACAACTTCTTCAGATGCAATCGGACACCGGGTAAATACGTACGAAATAAAAACTGAAATGCCAAATCGGTATGGGGAAAAAACAGATATCCAACCCCTATTTATCGGGATGTATTTTCAGGCCGGTAATTTTGATTCGCCGGCTTGTTTCTCCGTTATGCTGCATATCTATATATATGCAGTCAAGTCCCTTAAGAGCCCCCGCCACTTTATCGGCCCATTCGACAAGAACAACTGACTGGGGCCCGATAAATTCTTCAAACCCCAAAGCCTCGAATTCCGAAATTTTATTTATTCGATAAGCGTCGATGTGGAAAATATTAAATCTGCCCTGATACTCGTTGACCATTACAAACGTCGGACTGTTAACGTGCTGTGGATTTGCCGCCCCTGCTCCCGCCGCGATGCCTTTTATTAAAGTAGTTTTCCCGCTGCCAAGCGGCCCGGTAAAACAGATGACCTCACCACCTTTGAGAACTTCGCCTATCTTTTGGCCCAATATTCTCGTTTGTTCCGGTGACGTCGTTTCGGTAGTAAAATTCATAATAAAATCTTTTATTAAAATATAAGTTCAAAAATTATACCATTGAAGTAGGCTACTGCTACCAGATACAAAATTGAGAATACAACGATAAACATCCATCGTCCCGGAAATCTATCTGAATCTTTTAACCTATCGCCGGCCTTCCCTTTTATTATTTTTGTTCCGAGATATACCCCTATCAATGTTAAAATATTCCATAAGCCGATTACTGAATAACCTCTCCATTTACCAAAAAGCAAAAGCCCTGCGAAACCTGCACAAAGATAAGATAAAAATAAGATAATAATAGCCGTGAAAACAAAGAATATTATCTTATTTTCGCCGAATGAAGCAATTCTGTCAGCATATATGATGTCTTTTCTCCGACAAGGATCCAGCCATAAATCATCGACGGGTTCTCCGCCTCTTAAATTAAAATGTATCGCAGTGTAAAACATCCTGTCATTGGATAAATCTTCTTTTAGCACATCAGGAGTATTTTCCGGCAAACCTTTCTGTGTGTAATATTCGGGAAACAACCTGTGACGGAAATAAAAAATGTCAGCATCAGGTTCTACCATACCCTTTACCAAAATGTGTACCATAGTATACTCATTTTCAGAGCCGTTTGTCGGAACGAGAGGATAAAAAGCTTTTTTAACAGGAAATTCGACAAAAAGGCAGGGCCATCGGCTTTTATCGCCTTTTTTCATTTCGTTGTCAGCCTTGTATTCAGGAAAATTTTGCATTAATTCCTGTTTTGAAGAAATCCATGCGATTACAAGAGCGTAATTTTGGGACAAATAACCTTCAAAGACCTGCATTTGATTGCTATCGATATTAACTTCTTTGGTTTCAAGATATTTTTCAAGAGCCTCGACTGATTTTGCGCTAACTGTCTCAGAATGAATTCCCCATTTATCTATCTGGTTATGAATTATTATGGATTCTGATGTTCCCAATGATGTATATTTTGCTCCTTCACGGAACAGCATAAAACTAAATGGCATAGTATATATCTGTGTTGATAAGGCTATATTAAAAGCTCTATTTATTAACTCTTTAACTTGGTTGTGAGGATTTTCCCCTGTAAAATTTGGGAAAGAATCTACAACCTCTGTCTTTATTTTGTTTGGATCAGAAGGTAGCGGAAAAATCCACAGTGCTTTATCTTCAGATTCGAGTTCAAGAGACACAGCAATCAGTAATTTTTCAATACCATTATTATATATAATAACAGCTCGCTGTTCTTTTTCTGAAATAGGCATTAGGGAATGATAATCATTTCCTTTAAAGGCTATCCCATCGCCCAAAACAGGTACACATATAAACGAGAAAAACAGAATCATACTCAGCCAATAGTTTTTAAAAAAATCTTTCTTTAACATATTAACTGCTCCTCAAATGATCATAACCTTTAGGTAATAAATCAAAAACTTTTCCATCAGCCATTTCTATTTTTACCGAATGACCGCCGATAATTTTCCCTATCGCGGTAAGTTTAACTTTAAACCGCCAGTGCTTTTTCAAACGTTCGAATTTCTTCTGCGGCATTGTAAATAGAAGCTCAAAATCTTCGCCGTCATTGAGCGCGTTGTTTAAATTTCCGGCATTTCTGGAAACTGGAATTTTATCAGCTTCTACAATTGCGCCTTTTTTGCTTAGTCTGCATATATGATTCAAATCTGTGCTCAAACCGTCGCTTATGTCCATCATCGAATTTACGCCGGCTTCGGCAATCGCAAGGGCCTCTTTTATCCTCGGCTCAAAGCTAAGATGTTTCCCCGCCAGCGAACCGCCGAGAGTGCCCGTTACGCAAATTACATCGCCGGTTTTGGCCGTGCTTCTTTTAACTGGTTTCGTTTTTCCAACTGTGCTTAACATCGCGACGCTTACCGCAAGCGGCTTATTCCAGCTTGTCATATCCCCGCCGATAAGCGGACAGTTATATTTTTTCGCCGCGGCGAGTATTCCCCTGTGCAGCTTTAGTAGGGTGGGCTTTAGCCCACGTGGTTGCCTCGGCAGAGCGACTGACACAACCGCCGCCAGCGGTATTGTCGCCATTGCTGCGCAATCGCTTAAACTGGCCGCCATTGACTTATAGCCGATTTGTTCGAGCGTTGCTTTTCTCGTATCGAAGTGTACCCCGTCAAGAAGCATATCCGTTGTGATAAGAACAGAATTGCCCTTCGGCAATTTGATTTGCGCCATATCGTCGCCGATACCAATGGGAAATCTCACGGCGTTTAATTTTCCTTTAGCCGCAAAATACCGAACAAGCTCTGTCTCGCCGCTGCTCATTTTTCAGACAACTGTTTTTTCCAGTAATTTATCTGTTCAGCCATTTGCGCAGGCGATGCAGCGGAAGCTGTAGCATAAGAATTCGCTACATTTTTGCTTCCGAGGCATTGATAAACATCTTCACATATTGATTCTGAATGTTTTTTAAATTCTTCGATACTAACCTGTGATAGACTTTTGTTTTCTTTTTCGCATTGAGCGACAAGACTGCCGACTATGCCGTGTGCCGTGCGGAATGGTATGCCCTTCTTAACAAGATATTCCGCCAGTGCCGTCGCATCGAGAAATCCTTTATCAAGACCGGCAGAAATCTTTTCTGTCTTAAATGCCGTATTCTCGACTATCGCACAAGCCATATCAAGACAGGCCTCTATCGTATCCGAAGCCTTAAAGGTATGAACTTTATCTTCCTGCAAATCGCGGTTGTAGCCGCTCGGCTGGGCTTTAAGAATCGTCATAATCGCCATAAGTGAACCATAAAGGGTTCCTGTCTTGCTGCGAATAAGTTCGAGCATATCAGGATTGCGTTTCTGCGGCATCATACTCGAAGATGTGCAGAAAGCGTCATCTATGCGTATAAAATCGAATTCCGTCGTCGAAAAGACAATCCAGTCTTCAGCCAGTTTCGACAGGTGCGCGGAAATCAGACTGCAATCAAAGATAAATTCAGCGCAGAAATCTCTGTCCGATACTGAATCTATCGTATTATAGGTAATATCCGAAAAGCCGAGCAATCCGCAGACCTGCTTTCTATCCAAAGGCAGTGACGAGCCAGCTATCGCCCCGCTTCCAAGCGGCGAAAGATTCAAAAGCAGCCGGCAGTTTTTCAGACGCAAAGAATCCCGGTTGAGCTGTTCGACAAAACTTAAAATATACGCCGCGATGGAAATCGGCTGGGCACGCTGAAAATGCGTATATGCAGGCATAATGTCGGCCGTATATTTTTCAGCAAGTTTTACAAACGCCTTTTGTAATAACGCGATTTTAGCCTGGATTATTTCTATTTCGTCCCGCATCCACAATCGCATATCGGTTGCGACCTGGTCGTTCCGGCTTCGGCCTGTATGAAGTTTCTTGCCTGCGTCGCCGATTTTCGCAATCAGTGCAGCCTCAATCGCCATATGGATATCTTCATAGGTCTTATCGAATTTGAATTTGCCCTCGGCTATTTTGTATGAAATCTCAATTAAGGCGTCTTTAATCTGTTTCAATTCGTCTTTTGTCAGGAGTTTCTGTTCGCAGAGCATCTCAGCGTGGGCGATTGAGCCGACAATATCATATTTATAGAGTCGCTTATCGAACGAAAGCGATTCGACAAAATCAACAGCCAGTGAATCGGTAGGTTTGCCTAAGC
>Ga0315287_10000132_pt1 | contig 62442 bp, 55 predicted proteins | sample YL17G11_0_MG_FD_205037 | JGI IMG/M metagenome (GOLD analysis project Ga0315287, IMG submission 205037) | Sediment microbial communities from Yellowstone Lake, YNP, Wyoming, USA - YL17G11_0 | ecosystem: Environmental > Aquatic > Freshwater > Lake > Sediment | place: USA: Wyoming | collected...
CAATAGCTCATTCTTCTCTGCCATTCTTTTTCTCCTTTTAAACGGCTATTCTATCACATCTTTGCCTTCTTAGGGCAAGCTTTACACCCGATCTGTACAATTTACACAAAAAAGTATACACTCCCCACCAGGAACATTTTTGGTCTCACCAGGAACATGCCGGCCATAAACAATCACCGTTAAAACCCAGCGGAGATTTTTTCGTATCAATTACCCGGCGAATCAATCGCTAAAAGTTACCTTAAAAGGAGAAATTTCTTGAACAAGAATAAAAAGCAACTCCTGCTGCAAATAGGAGATCGGTTGGAAAGCCTACGCCAGCAGCTCAAGCTCTCCAAAGACGATATGGCTGCGCACTGTGGGCTGACTGCAAACGGGTATGCCAAGAACGAAAGGGGCAATACCCTGCCCGGGGTCGATACCCTGTCCCGCCTGTCAAAGAATTTCGATATCTCTATGGACTGGCTGCTCTTCGACCGGGGGCCCATCCATTACGCCCATAAGGACGCAGTAACACAGCCATCCGGGCCGGTGAGCCCGGGCATGGCCGCAGAAAACGCGGCAGAAGAAGGTCGCTTGCCGGGATCAGTCTCTACCGGTCAGGAACCCCCGGCCTATCCCCCGGATCTCGTACCGGTCGGCGCCGATGTCCAGAAACTGCTGGCACATATGGCCCTTGACCCCCAGTTCCGCTACGAAATCCTGGCCCAGTTCTTCAAGTACCTCAAAGACCACCCCCAACCCCTTCCCCAGGTGTAGGGAAGGGATGGGCGTTTGAGTTTGGGGGGGAAAACGGGTATAATGGGGAGTTCTAAAAAACGGGAGGACCGGATGAGACTACCGGAAGTATTTATTTCTTATGCCTGGCAGGGCGAGAGCGAGAAGATCGCCGTAGAGATCGAGAAAGAATTTGGCGGGCGCGGCCTGGAGATTATCCGTGATAAGACCTTCCTCGAATACACGGGCCGCATCAAAGCGTTCATGGAAAAGATCGGCCAGGGCCAATACATTATCCTGGTCATCAGCGACCGCTACCTGAGATCGGAAAACTGCCTATTCGAGCTTTTGCAAATCTATAAAGCCGGTAACTTTGCGAAACGCATCTTTCCCCTTTTCATCGACGATACCCGTATAGCCGAAGCCGAAGAGCGGCTGGTCTATGTGCATTATTGGGAAAAGAGGAAAAAGAACCTGGAAGCAGAGATCAAGCAAGGCGACCTGGCCGACCTGCACGGCATATACGAGGATTTAGACCTGTACAGCGACATTCGCCAACACATATCCAGGTTAACCGCCATCTTAAAAGACATCAATGGCCTGACTATCGAGCTGCACCGGCAGAAAGATTATGGGGAACTCTACCAAACCATCATGAAACGCTATCGCCGGGATAATGGCATCAAGCAGATCAAGATCCTGGCCCTGACGGCCAGCCCGGAAGATGGGCAGGGCCTGAACTACGAGCTGGAGCAGGACCTGCTGCTCGAATCTTTCAAGGATTTTGACCGCCACGAGGTGTTTTTGGACATGCCCGACCCGGTGAATAGCACGCTCCAGGAGATGGCCGAGAGGCTTAATGAAGACCGGCACGATATATTGCTCATCAGCGCCCACGGTGGCATGAACGACAAAGGCGAGGGCTTTCTCTCCCTGGAGGACGATGGGGGAGGGGAGGTCGAGGTGACCGGGCAGGAGCTGGCCGCGGTGCTCTAACAGGCCCTCATCCCCTAACCCCTTCTCCCGCTCAGGCAGGAGAAGGGGAAGCATCCCCCTCTACACACCTGGAGAGGGGAGAAGAAGCTGAAGAACGCTCCTTTAGGTCGCGTTCGCCATTGTTGCCTCTGCCTTACATTGCAGAGGCAAGGGATGAGGTTTTTCAGGGCCATTCGGGACCTCACCCCGGCCTACGGCCACCCCAGCCAAATAATCGGTCGAACGCTGCGCTCGCTCGCGTTCACCCAATTTCACACCTTAAATTGTGCGAAATACCCCGTGAACAGGGAGGGAGTATATTGCAAGCAGGTGAACGCTCCTTTGGGTCGCGTTCGAGATTGTAGACCCCTTCCTTACATTGAAGAGGTCTACCCCCCGTCCGCGGGGGGAATCAGGGGGGCAAGGAAAGTACTGTCATTCATGAAGCGCCTTTACCCCGGACAGTATCACTCTTATATTCTGCGTAATCTGGTTAATCTGGTGAATCTGCGGTTCAGATGTCATTGCTGCTTTTTCACCTGGCTAACCGGATTCCGCGGAATATTGTCTTGAACTATGATTGAAATGATTAATATGATGATTATGATTTTATCAGTATAAAGGGATGAAGAGATATGGAAAAAATTGATAATGGGTTATACCTCATCCCGATGGATCCCCGTAGGGGCACGGCCACCCCTCTCCTGTCCGATGAATAGACGGGAGAGGGGTGGCCGAGAGAAGAAGATGCATGCTCCTTTAGGTCGCATGCGACATTGTAGTCTCCGCCTTAATTTTGCGGAGACTAGGGGTGAGGGCCATCCGGCGCTTCATGAATGAGCGAGTCCACCCATAGGGGCGTGGCTCTCGCATCAATCCCCTTCACTACCGGCCAAAACTGTGCTCAGTTTTGCCTGCGGCTTCACGAATTGCGGGCTTTCCGCAATTCGGTTCAGCATGCCCGTTCAGGGGATTCTCTGCTGCGCCCCGCTCGTACATGTAAAAGTTACGGGTACGGCATGCCATGCCCCTACGCGCTCATCTCCTTTCCTCTGCCGGGTAGGGGCCGCCGGGCCACCGGGAACCGGGGGGGGCATTGTGGTAAAAGAGCATGTGATAAAACGGTTCCCCGGTGTCCTGGAAAGTGAATGCTACCCGGTATGAGGATTCCATCAAGCTGCAGGAGAGAAATTTCCCCCGACATTCCTTAACCGTTCGGGTGAATTGGACAAATTTTCTCCGGCATTCCCGAACCGTTCACCAAAGTTGGTTAACCGTTAAGCAAAATCGGTCAAATTTTCTCCAATTTTGGCGTCCAGTTAAGCGAGCTTGGTTAACGATTAAAAAAAATTGGCTGACCGGATTGCAAAATAACCCGACGGTAAACGGAACGTGCTAACAGGCCCCAGGATCATTTGATGATCATGGTTCCAAAGGCTCATTCTTTAAATGGGCCAAATTTGCCCGATCCAGGCTTTATTCGGGGAACGGGTCTAGCTAGACCGATATCTCTTAATTAAACCCACATAGCAGGACGGGCTTTACGTTAGTCTGAAAACGATGGTTTGATGCCCATGTTGGCGAACATAAAAGCGTAGATATCGGCGTAAAGTTCGATCCTCTTGCTGGTGCCGGAAGCACCCCCATGACCGGCCTTGGTTTCGATGCGAATGAGCACCGGGTTATCGCCTTTGTACTTTTCCTGCAAGGTGGCCATGTACTTAAAAGAATGGGCCGGGAAAACGCGGTCGTCGTGGTCGGCCGTGGTCACCAGTGTGGCCGGGTAATCGATACCGGTCCGGATGTTGTGTAAAGGTGAATAGGCGTACAGGTAAGTGAACTGGTCCGGGTTATCACTGGACCCGAATTCACCCACCCAGGCCCAACCGATGGTAAATTTATGGAATCTGAGCATGTCCATCACGCCAACCTGGGGTATGGCCACCTTAAACAGTTCAGGCCGCTGGTTGATGACCGCACCGATCAATAGGCCGCCATTAGACCCGCCGCGGATAGCCAATTTTCCCGGTGAGGTGTACCCGGTCTTGACCAGGTACTCGGCAGCGGCGATAAAATCGTCGTAGACATTTTGCTTCTTGTCCAGCATACCGGCCTGGTGCCAGGCCTCGCCGTAATCGCTACCGCCGCGCAGGGCAGCCTCGGCAAATACGCCGCCATTTTCCAGCAAAGGAATGATGTGGGTGATGAACCCCGGCCGGGTCAGATCGTTGAACCCGCCATAACCGATGAGCATGGCCGGATTCTGGCCGTTTTTAGCCAGCCCTTTCTTATGCACGATAAATAGGGGGACCCGGGTCTTATCCTTGCTCTCATAAAAGACCTCGGAGGTCTCGAATCTGTCGGGATCGAATTTTACCGCCGGTCTAAAAAACAGGCTGGATGTATTGGCCTCCAGGTCATAGCGGTAAATGGTTTGCGGCACCGTATAGGAGTCGAAGCTGTAGAACACTTCCTTATCCTCCAGGTGACCGTTAAAACCCCCTGTACTCCCAATGCCCGGTAAGATGACATCATGAAGTTTTTTCCCGCTTAGATCATAGACCGATACTGCCGAAATATCGTCCTTCAGATAGGTGGCAACCAGCTTGCCGCCGACCAGCGAGACACCCTCCAATCTTTCTTTGGTTTCGGGCAGCACCTCGGTCCAGTTTTCTTTTTTCGGTCTGCCCGGGTCCAGAACGATCAGCCGGTAATTCGGCGCATCGCAGTCGGTCAAGAGAAAGATTTTACCATCCAGCTCCTCGACGAAAGTAAAGTGTCCCAGCGGTTGATCGATCACCGGTAAAACCGGCGCAGTGGTGGCCAGGTTTTTGTAATAGATAAAATTAAGATCGGAAGAACCTTCCCAGGCCTCGATGACCAGGAATTTTTCACTCTCCGTGACGGTGGCGCCAAAACCCAGTTTGGGGTTTGCGATATCCTGGTAGATCAAGCGATCCTCTGCCTGGGGTGTGCCCACCTTGTGGTAATAGATCTTTTGAAACTCCACTTTGGCCTTCAGTTTTTCCGCCTCATCGGGCTTATCGTACCGGCTGTAAAAAAAACCATCTTGATACCAGGAGAGCCCGGAGAATTTTGCCCATTCGATGAGGTCGGGCAGTTTTTTCCGGGTCGTTACCTCCATGACATAGAATTCCCGCCAATCGGAACCGCCCCGGGAAATCCCATAAGCCAGGTATTTTTGATCCTTTGAAAAGGTGTAGTCTGTTAAAAGTACAGAGCCGTCCGTGGAAAAGGTGTTCGGGTCGAGTAGGATTTCCGGTTTCCCGGTCAACCCCTCCTGGATATAGAGCACGCTCTGCTCTTGCAGGCCGTTATTTTTCTTATACACATAGTATTGACCTTCCCGGTGCGGCACTGTACAGGTTTCGTAATCCCAGACGTCGGTCAGGCGCTTTTTTAGGGCCTCTCTAAAACCGATGGCCGAGAAATACTTCTCCGTTACCTCTTGCTGGGCCGTTATCCAGGCCTTTGTTTCTGCGCTTTTGCCATCCTCCAGCCAGCGGTAGGGGTCAGCCACAATCACGCCGTGGTAGTTGTCCACTTGATCCGATTTTCGGGTCTCAGGGTAATGGATAGAATTTTTTTGTCCGCAGTAGAAAACCGTTAATATCAGACACATGATGATGATTTTGCTCTTGTATTTCATCGATAGCCTCCTTGAAAAGACTTCATCATAAAACAATGCCGCAGAAATGTCAACATAGGCGGGGCACTTTTCCCGGCAAATAGATGATGTTTACTTTTGAAAAAAAAGACGTTTTGGTATAAAATGATAGTCTAACTTTGTATGAATTAAACTTAATTGGAGGTAAAAAATGAAATGCAATGTCGGTAAGACTGATCGGTGGCTGCGGATCGTGATCGGCCTGGTCATCCTGATTCCTCACTATACCTATTATGCGGTAACCGGCTATTACTGCGTCTGGGCCAATATCGGTTATATCCCGCTGTTGACGGGCATATTCCGTTTCTGTCCGTTATACCCGCTTTTTAAAATCAACACCGCCGGTAAAAAGTAACCGGTTTGCCGGGTAAAAATAAGAATTAATCGGAGGTGATCAAGCATGACGCATAAGGTATATATTTTGTTCCTGCTGGCTGTTCTTATGGGAATATCCGGCTGCTGCCGGTGCGGAGAGGAGAATATCTTCCACGATGAGATGAGGCAGATGATCTATACTTTGCAGGATAAGCGGGACACGCAAACCCTGCTCCCGGTGCTGAAGGATCGACATCCCGGGCACCGGGAAGCCGCAGCCCTGGCTTTTGCTTCGGTGCAGGACAAGGCGGCGATCCAACCGCTGGCTCCTCTCCTGCAGGATAACAGCCTGGAAGTCCGTTCCGCCTGCGCTTATGCCCTGGGGCAGATCGGGGATCCGGAAGCAGAGCCTTTGTTGATCAAGGCCCTGGACAAGGAAGAATCTCCCCAGGTCAAGGGATATATCCTGGAAGCCCTGGGTAAATGCGGGACAGACCAGGGGTTGGCTTTCCTGGTCAGCCTCGATCTCTCAAAAGGGGAAGAGGTTTTACGACTCGGCCAGACCCGGGGCATCTACCGCTATTCCTTGCGCGATAAGGTTTTGGATAAAGGCACCGAAAAAATCCTGGACCTACTCGAAAAAAATGACTCCCGTGAAATAACCGTCACTGCCGGTAATTACCTGGCCCGACTGAAAGGAATCGACCTGACCCCCCATTACCGGCGGTTGCTCGACCTGGCCCGGCAGAAAACCTGTATTTTTACCCGGGCCAACCTGGCCCTGGCCCTGGGCAAGTCCATTCATCCCGATGTACCGGTTTTTCTCAAAACGTTGCTCGCCGAGCCATACGATTACCGCATCCAGATCAATGCGCTCCGGGCACTGGAGAATTTCCCTTATGCGGATGCTAGAGATGCGGTATTCACAGCCTTATTGAACGATAACCCCCATGTCGCCTACCAGGCCGCCGAGTACTTCAAGGCCAAAGGTATAGGGACAGATGCCCCCCGCTACCGCCAGACCGCCGAAAAAATAGCCGAGTTCCGGGCCCGGGCCGGTATGTGGGCCGCTGCCTTAAAGTATGCCACCAAAGATAACCGGAACGAGGTGATCGGGGCCATTGTTTCGGCCTATCGCCAAAACGGTTTAACCTACGAGAAAGCCGGTCTGCTTGCGGCCCTGGCCGAAGCGCCGTCTAGCCACCCATTTGTGGCCGAACAAGCCTTTTCCAGCCCGGAAAAGGTGATCCAGAGCCAGGCCATAGCGACCCTGGTGGAGATGCGGCGAATTTTAGGCAGCCAGATCGAGCCAAAGGAGAAACAGGCGTTTGCCGGTTACTTTAAGCAGGCGATCCAATCGGGGGATGGCGCCATGATCGGCCTGTGTGCCGGTGTTTTGCGGGAGCCGGACCTGGGTTTTAAGACAATATACAAAGATGCAGGTTTTTTAAAAGCGGCCCTGGCCGGTATCAAACTGCCGATGGACATCGAGGCCTACCAGGAGCTGCAAGAGACCATCGCCTTCTTTTACGGGGAAAAGGCGTCGCTGCCCCCCACCGCGGCGCAGAAGAGAAGAAAAACCGCCGATTGGCAAAAGATTGCCGCCATTGACCCGGACCAGGAGGTCCTGGTCAAGACCACCCGTGGGGACATCACCCTGCGGCTACTGGTCAACGACTCACCCTTGTCGGTGGCCAATTTCCTCGAATTGGTCGAGTCTGGATATTACCGCAACCATATCTTTCACCGGGTGGTGCCCAATTTCGTCATCCAGGTCGGTTGTCCGCGGGGCGATGGCTGGGGCGGGGCCGATTTTACCATCGGTTCCGAGTTCGGCCTGCTCTACTATGGGGAAGGCGCGGTCGGTATGGCCTCTGCCGGTAAAGACACCGAATCGAACCAGTGGTTCATCACCCATTCGCCGACACCGCACCTGGATGGCCGGTACACGATCTTTGCCCGGGTCACGTCCGGTATGGAGGTGGTGCACAAAATTGGGCTGGGCGACCGCATCCTGGACATCACCCGGCAGTAAGTTGCTGAGCCCGGCATTATAAAAATCTAATCTGCCGGGAATGTATTGCCTGGGGGCGATTTTTCGTGTAGAATATCACTTCCTTTTATATACTGAACGTGTCATTCAAGGAGTCGCTGTGTCAACTGATGTCCTGGGAAAAGTTTTGGCCCTCACCTGTGCTCTGCTGTGGTCGGTGGCGGTCATCTATTTTAAACGGGCCTCCGATAGTTTGCTGCCGACGGCCCTTAACCTCATTAAGACAGTGGTTGGGGCTGTGCTATTGCTACCGGTCTTGTGGCTGACCGGCCAAACGCTATTCCCGTCTAATGTTACGGCCAACGATTGGTTAATTGTGTCTCTCAGCGGGATTATCGGGATCTCGATTTCCGATTCTCTTTTTTTTAAGTGCCTGGGCTTGTTGGGCGCCGGTTTAACGGCCATTGTCGATTGCCTGTACAGTCCGCTGGTGATGGCCGGGTCCTGGTTATTCCTCTCAAATACGGTCTCCATCCGCCAGGTGGGGGGCGCCCTGTTGGTGGTGATTGCGGTACTGGTGTCAACCTTGAAGCGGGATGACACCTCGCTACCGACTGGCCGGGTGGTGGTCGGTGTCCTGTTCGGCGCCGGCGCCATGCTCTGCATGGCCGTGAGTATCGTGCTGATGAAACCCATACTCGATCGGGCGCCGGTACTCTGGGTGACGGAAATCCGCCTGTTTGCCGCCCTGGCCGGACTGGTAATTATTATCCTGGCCAGCCGCAATCGCCGGCAGGTCATCGATTCATTGAAAACCGGGGCCGGTTTGCGCCAGGCGCTGCCTGGATCTGTCATTGGTAACTTCCTCTCCATGACCATCTGGATATTGGCTTTTAAACTGACCGATGTCTCATCGGCGGCGATTTTAAACCAGATGAATACCATCTTCATCGTTATCCTGGCTTCATTGTGGCTCAAGGAGCCCTTTACCCGCCGCCGGCTAATCGGGGCCACCTTTGGTTTTCTCGGCTCTCTTTTGGTGATGCTCTAATCGCCGGGGGAAATCGGCTATAATATAAAAGTAATGAAAAAGAACCTGGTAATTGTGTTGGCTGGCGGTTCCGGGACACGGGTAGCCGGGACGAAGCCCAAGCAATTTTTGCACCTCTGTGGAAAACCCATCCTGGCCCATACGCTTGAAAAGTTTCACACCCATCCCCGGGTTACCGATATCTTTGTGGTTAGCCATCCGCAGTTTTGTGGGGACACGGTGGCCATTGTCGAGAAGCTGGGTTTTTTGAAGGTTAGAAAAGTCTTAAACGGCGGCGCCAGTCGCCAGGAATCGTCCCGCATCGGGGTTTTGGCCGCTTCAGACGAGTACGAAAACGTGCTCATCCACGATGCGGTCCGGCCCTTTGTCCCCCAAACCTTGATCGACCGCCTATTGCTGGAGCTTGAGACCTGCCCGGCAGTGGTCAGCGCCCTGCCCCCCTCCGATACCCTGGTTACCGTGGACAAACAGGACTGTGTCAGCGCCGTACTGGACCGGGGGGTTTTACGCGCAGTGCAAACCCCGCAGGCATTTAAACTGGAATTGATTCAAAAAGCCCATCGGCTGGCGCCGGAGAATCACCTGGAGAATGCCGGTGATGATTGCTCCCTGGTGGTTTCCCTGGGCCTGGCTAAGGTCAGGGTGATACTGGGTCCGCCGGAGAATATCAAGATCACTTACCCCCAGGACCTGGCCCTGGCCGAGTATATCTTAGAACAAGCTTCATCCCAAAATTTTTCAGGAGGAACATGGAAAATGTAAACCGCTGTGCCTGGGTGCCTTTAACTGATCCGCTCTACATCCAATACCATGACCGGGAGTGGGGCGTACCCCTCCATGACGACCGGTTGTTCTTCGAGTTTATTACTCTGGATGGGGCGCAGGCCGGATTAAGCTGGAGTACGGTATTGAAAAAAAGGGAAAATTACCGCCGTCTCTACGACCAATTTGATCCGGTGAAAGTGGCTGCCTATGGGCCGGATAAGTTGAAAGTGTTGCTTAGCGACCCGGGGATTATCCGCAACCGTCTCAAAGTAGAGGCTTCGATCCGCAATGCCCGGGTTTTTTTAGAAGTTCAGCAAGAGTTCGGCTCCTTTGATCGCTACATCTGGCAGTTTGTCGGCGGTCAGCCAAAGGTTAATAGCTGGCAAAATATCAAAGATGTCCCGGCGAAAACAGCCCAATCCGATGCCATGAGCAAAGACCTCATTAAAAGGGGGTTTAAATTTGTCGGCTCCACCATCTGTTACGCTTTCATGCAGGCCGCCGGACTGGTCAACGACCATACAACCGACTGTTTCCGCTACCGGGAATTGGTCGGTAAATAGGCATGGAAATCATGGCGGAAGCGGAAGAGATCATTAAGGTATTAAAACTTGAGCGCCATTTCCTGGAGGGCGGGTTTTTTAAAGAGACCTTTCGTTCTCCCCTCTGACCCGGGAAAAGCGCTCTTAATCGGGGGGCGGCCTTAATATTTAAAGTTGATGTTCAGATGGCAGAGGGTTATCTCATCTTCGTTTTTCAACTCATGCTTGACGCCGGTGGTTAGCTTAACACCGTTTAAGAAAGTACCGTTGACCGCACCCGATTCTTCGGAGATGTAAAACTTGCCGTCGATGAATTCGAGCTTGGCATGCTTCCTGGAGATGTATTTTTCTTCATCTTCTTTGGTCAGGTCAACATCCGGGATAAAACCGGTGGTATAGTCCCGCCGGCCCAGGAATGTCTGGGTTTTGGTTAACTGCACCACCCGGTTGGATCGCTGGATGAGCAAATAGGCCTGCACGTTGGGGTCCACTTTCTCGGCCGTGGTGTCATCTTTCACCTTCTCTGTTTTCACGGTCTTGCGTTTTCCCGGCACCTGGGTATACATCATACTCAGCATGCTCTCCAGGATTTTCAGGTTCTTATCCGCTTGCTTTTTCAAGATTTTCAGCGAGATTTCCGTGTTCTTCTGCATCATATCCATCAGCGATGGGTAAGGTATCTTGACCACATCGGTATCTTCGAGCACATCAACGGTATAAGCCGCTACCTGGCTCTCGTTTAACGATTCTTCACCGAAAAAATCTCCTTTAAGGAGGGATACGACGATCAACTCATCATCGCCAACTTTCAATTGGACTTTGCCCTTGTTGACGATGAAGAAGCTATCCTGGGGCTCGCCCCGGGTGTAGATGACCTCACCCTTCTTAAAGGAAGTTATAAACTTATTCAGCCCTTCTTCTTTGCTCATAGGCTAATTTTATTAGAGATGCGTCGATTTGTCAAATGTTTAGCGGATAAAATTTTTGTAATTTTAATTCTTCCCGGTACAGGGGAACTTCCAGCTTGCATTCTACTCAAAAATAATGTAATAATCATGGATGCAGAAACCCACCCCGGCCTTTTTCAGGTTGGGAGAAAAGCAGGCAAGATGATTGAGAAAAGTGTTATCGATGCTTTTGAGAAGCGGCTCGGGAAAGACAAAGTCTTTACCCAGCCGGAGTACCGGTTGGCTTATTCTTACGATGCCACCGGCCTGGAGTTTGTACCCGACATGGTGGTTTTCCCGGAAAATGAAGCGGATGTGTCTAACCTTCTTGCATTGGCCTTCCAGCACCGCATCCCGGTCACCCCCAGGGGCGCCGGCGTAGGCTACTCCGGCGGTTCTTTACCGGTAGAGCAGGGTATTGCCCTGGTTTTTACCCGGATGAAGCGGATTCTTCATATCGATATAGAGAATTTTATGGTCGAAGTAGAGCCCGGGGTGGTGACCTATGATCTCCAACAAGCAGTGGAAAAAAAGGGGCTCTTTTATCCCCCGGACCCGGCCAGCCATAAAACATCCACTATCGGCGGCAATGTGGCCGAAAATGCCGGCGGTCTGCGCTGCTTTAAATACGGCGTCACCGGGGACTATGTCCTGGAACTCGAAGCCTTCCTGATCACCGGTGAGAAGATCAAGAGCGGCTCTCACACCATTAAGAACGTGGCCGGTTATGACCTGAAATCCCTATTGGTCGGCTCCGAAGGCACCCTGGCCGTGATTACGAAAGTGCTGTTAAAATTGCTCCCCCTACCCGAAAAGCGCCTCACCTTCCGGGTAAATTTCCGGTCTTTAAAAAAAGGGGCGGAATTCATCAACCAGGTGATCAGCGGCCGGGTCTATCCCTCGGTGCTGGAATTCATGGACCGCACGTCTTTAGAAGCTGTGCACCGCTATTTAGAATTACCGCTGGCCGACCAGGTGCAAGCCTCGGTCCTGGTCGAGATAGACGGCAACCGGTTGGAGCTCGAAGAACGCAAAAATAAACTCGGCGCCGTGGTCAAAGAGGCGGAGGCCATGGAATTCCTGGAAGCCCAAAGCGAGGAAGAGCAGGATCGACTCTGGCTCCTGCGACGCAGCATTTCCCCGGCTATCGGCCGGATCAAGCCCAAAAAAATCAATGAAGATATCGTGGTACCGCCCAGTAAAATCCCGGAAGCGGTTTCATTTATTAACCACGAGGCCGCTAAATCCGGCATTACAGTCATCCTGTTCGGTCATTTCGGCGACGGCAATATCCACACCAACCTCATGGTCGATCCGGCAGATCCAGGTGAGATGCAGCGGGCCGACCAATTGCTCGATAAGATTCTCCGCTACGTTATTTCGGTCAAGGGTTCCATTACCGGCGAGCATGGCGTGGGCCTGACCAAGAAACCCTTTATGGCTTACCAGTTCAGCCCGTTGGAGATCGACCTTTTCCGGAAGATCAAAACGGTCTTCGATCCGCTCAACCTGCTCAACCCCGGTAAAATTTTTTGAAAAGATGAGAGAACATGAATATGAAATTGGAGAAGAACGGTAAATTCCCCGGCCGGCCGGGGCCTTTGCTGCTGGTCATCATGGATGGTATCGGCATCGGTCCAAAAGACGAAGGTAATGCCGTATTTCAGGCCCAAACACCGAATCTCGATGCACTGATGAGCCTCCCCCTCTCCTGCCGGCTCAAAGCCCACGGACCGGCAGTCGGACTCCCCACAGAAGACGATATGGGCAACAGCGAAGTCGGTCATAATGCCTTTGGCGCCGGCCGTATCTTCCCCCAGGGGGCGAAATTGGTCAATATCGCCATCGACACCGGCCGCATATTTACCGGTAAAACCTGGCAGAAGATCACCGCCAGCGGACAGGAAGGCGGAACCATTCATTTCATCGGCCTCTTATCCGACGGCAATGTTCACTCCCACATCGACCACCTCTTTGCCCTGCTTAACCAGTGTGCCCGGCAAGGTATCCCCCGGGTGCGGGTGCACGTGCTGCTCGATGGCCGGGATGTCGGCGCCCAGACCGCACTCGATTACATCAAACCCCTGGAGAAACTGCTGGCCGGGTTAAATACCAAAAACAACCTCGATTACCGCATCGCCTCAGGCGGCGGTCGCATGGTCACCACCATGGACCGGTACGGGGCCGATTGGTCGATTGTCGAGCGGGGTTGGAAAGCCCATGTGCTGGGCGAGGCCCGGCAGTTTGGCAGCGCCGCGCAGGCCATTCAGACCTATTACGATGAGGGGTGCGACAACGACCAGAACCTTGATCCTTTCGTGGTGGTCGCTGGCCCCAGCCTGCCCGTCGGCCCCATCCAGGATGGCGATAGCGTGGTGCTCTTCAATTTCCGCGGCGACCGGGCCATCGAGATCTGCCGGGCTTTTACAGAAAAGAATTTCGACAGGTTCGACCGGCGCCGTCTGCCCCAGGTCTTTTTTGCCGGTATCATGCAGTACGACGGCGATTTGAAAATTCCCGCCCACTACCTGGTCGAGCCGCCGGCCATAGATCATACCATCAGCCAATACCTATGCGCCACCGGCGTTTCCTCCTTTGCCATATCCGAGACCCAGAAATTTGGCCATGTCACCTATTTCTGGAACGGCAACCGCGCCGACCCCATCGACGAGGATCTGGAAACCTACCTGGAAATCCCGTCCGATCGGATTTCCTTCGATAAAGCGCCGCTCATGAAAGCGCCGGAAATCATGCAAAAAACCATCGAATTCCTGGAAACAGGGAAATACCGCTTTGGCCGCATCAATTTTGCCAATGGGGATATGGTCGGTCACACCGGCGTCCTGGCTGCGGCCATCCAGGCAGTGGAAGCAGTGGACCGTTGCTTAGGTCCATTAAAGAAGACCATCGAAAAACTCCACGGCCTGATGGTGGTCACGGCCGACCACGGCAACGCCGAAGAGATGCTCATGAAAGTGGCGGGAAAAATGCTGCCCAAGACCTCCCACACCTTAAACCCGGTACCCTTTATCATCTATGATCCCCTCTACCGGGGCGAGTACCGGCTGGCCAATATAAAAACCCCCGGCCTGACCCATATCGCCGCCACTCTCCTTAACCTGCTCGGCCTCGTACCGCCCGCAGATTATGATCCTTCCTTGATCGAATACCCGGCCCCATAATTCTTATCGCCCGTTTTATTCCGACTGCAAGATTTTTGCCGGAGAGGTGTTTAACAGTATTCAACAAAAAATTACATGGAGGTAAACGAAAATGAAAAAATTAACTGTTTTGATACTGGTTTTTGTGCTGGTTTTGGCCAGCGGGGCCTTTCTCCAGGGAGTTATGCGTTCTCCCGATATGCTCAGGCACATGGGCTTTGGCCTGCACATGGCCGAGAGAAACCTGTTTCCCTGCGTCATTCTTTTACAGATGAAAGACGAGATCGGTTTGACCAAAGAACAGGTGGATAAAATAGAGAAAATTCAAGGAACCATCCAGGAGAATTCAATCAAACGCCAGGCAGACATTAAAATCCTGGAATTGAAATTGATAAACTCCTTGCAGGCCGATAAAGTCGACCGGGTACAGATCGAAAAATCGATCCGCGAGATCTCCAAATTAAGAACCGATATGCAGATTGAACACATCAACCACCTCCTCAATATCCGGGATGTGTTGACCCCCGACCAGGTCAAGAAGATCGAGGAGCTCAAGAAAAATTTTCGGTCGAATCGCATGGAGAATCGTAGGGATTGGCTGGGTGATCGACCTGGCCGCTGTGGCCGTAGATAAAAGTAGCGAAAGTTTCCACTAAAAACCTGGGGCCGCTCCAAAGCGGCCCTTTTTTTTACCCCGGGAAACCTGGCTCACACGGCTGGGAAAATGGATCGCTTGGTTGGATGAATCTTCTTTCCGGTCACGTCGAACTCGAACAACTCCTTCTTTGAATTGCGTTTGCGGAGTTTCACGATCTCGACGTCGTAAAAGTCGGCCTCTTGAAGCATTGACTTGAAGATTTCCTCTACAGGAAGCAGCGTATTGTAGAAGGTTGAATTGCCGACAATGTAATGGACTTCGGAATCCTGATTCAGGATCGTACCGATATTGGAGATGTGGTGCCACATGTCTTCAAAATATTTTGCGACGTAGTTGGCCAGTAATCGGCCGTTGTCGTTCTTTGAGCCTGATATCCCAGCCAAAGATTTCTTTAGAGAGGCTGGAGTAAACGTTTTACCAGAAGGCTCCCATTCGGCCAATCTGCTGGTTGCAATTCCCCATGTTCCGCCGATAGCATGCCAATCGAACTCACCCGCATCTCGTCCGTTTGTAAGAAAGCCAAGCCAATACATGTAGGGGCGTAGCTCGCGAATGTAGGACATGCGATTCGGGTAGGGTGGGGATGTGATAAGTATGTCATATTTGTCATTAAGGAATTGAGACGGCTGCCTCGCGTCCCCAGTCACAACGGTTGGTTCGATACGAGGATTGTCCGCCGCGCCATTGAGTACGACTGAAAGTTCCGTGCGGAAGACATCGGTATTGTCGCGCTCGATCTCGAATAGTATTGGTGTTTTGTCCACTTCTTTGAAAGACATCGATTGATGATTGAATGCTGCATTTGATAGAGCAATGACGACACGGCAGAAAGTTACAAAAAGAAGGTCGCGCTCTGCACTTCCTTCATCGGAAGCATCAAGAATGCATGCCTTCAATCTGCAAAGAAAGCGAAGTTTCCCGTCTTTCCACCATCTCTCGATATTGTGGATCGGTGGCGGATCAACGACCGGTGCAGCTTCGGATGAGGATGCAATAGCAATTATAGTGCCGAGACTTCTGGTCTTCTCGATGGTTACGGGTGGAAACTGCCGAAACTTAATGGAGCTGAACCATACAAGAAACGGATTGATCTCAAGCCCTGTTCCGCGAAGCCCCATGTATGCAGCACATAAGGCGGTGGTTCCCGTTCCTGAAAAAGGGTCCACAACTGTTGCTGCATACTTGTGACCATCTAATATGTTGCTGACAAGCGGGACCGAATAGGCTGGTGTTAGTCGCAACCAACCGTGTCGACCATTATGCTGGTTATTCTTGAACGTCAGATGAGCGTTCTGCTTGCGATTGTTTAATGGTATAGAAAGGGATGGTATCATCAGGGTTTAAGTAACTCGGAAAGAACGGTGTTGACCTCCGCTTTCAGCGTGGTGGAATGGCGCTGAAAGAATGTGGCCAGGTCATACCCGATTATGGCGCGCATGAAGGAATACAGCGATTTCAGCGGAGATGGCTCCGCGGTGTTGCCCGTTAGTAGTGCCCACTTCTCGTTTCGGTACCGAAGAGCGATGTCGTCGTCTATCTGGAGGGAAAGAATGGCGACACAAGGAAGATATCCTTTCGTGTATGCTGTTGCAGCATTGGCGATGTCGGCATTCTGGCGTTTCGAATCCTTACTCTTGTATCCCTGCCTGACTTCAAATACGACGCCTTGCAGTGTTGCCGCAACGCGGTCACTCACCTCCAGGTCAGCGGCACAATCCGATATCCATTTCTTAATAGCTTTGCGTTTTTGGGTGTCGGCCACGGCATCTGTCGGTATGCGGGCGTCCAGGTAGAGGGTTCTTGTTTTGCCTCGTCCCTTTTTCACCGTGTATGACCATTTGACGTCAGCCTCGGATAATGCCAGGGCATCTTGAATAACTCGCCGAAACAGATTTTCGCATCCTATGCCAATCTGGCGATAGATGCTTGTCATGCCGCCAGCCACCTTGTGGGCCGCGTACATGAGGGGATTATCGAGACCCATCCAGTTGTAGAATGGATCGCTACGATACATTTGCTGGAATTGGTCAAGGGAATGTCCCATCTTGGTTCCATGTCCAAGTTTCGGGCGATAATCAGCACAAACGCGGATCGCGTTTATAATGTACGATAGGTACTCTTGCTCTAGTTGATTCATGTGGCCATCGTATCCTGTAAAGCGGTCTGCGATTATTCATGTTACCTTTCACGATAATAATATTACATAAACAACAACAAAATGTCAATCCCGGATGTACTCTTGGATCAGCCGGCTGAGGATATGACTTTTTGAGGGGCTCTTGGTTTGAAGGTGATTTTGAGGTGTAAGCCAACCAGAAAACCGGTTCTGAAAATGCCAAGAAAAATTCAGGAAATCAGGGGATTTTTATAAATTTCTTCCCAATAGGGATCAGGATACCCCCACCCAAAACCAACCGGATGATTTTGGGGGCCGGAATCGGATTGCCAAAATGGGGGTTTTGTGATATAAAAGACCATGTTTGAAAAAGAGTATGAAATTGGAAAAAAAGCCGTTTTGGAGGCCATGCGCATCACGGCCCGCATTCAAAAAGACCTATCGGTAAAAGATTCCCTGGTTAAGCCGGATAAGAGCCCGGTCACCATCGCCGATTTTACTTCCCAGGCGATCATCTGCCGCATATTGCACGACCATTTTCCGGGTATCCCGATCGTGGCCGAAGAAGATTCGGCTGCCCTGAAAGAATCCGGTCACGAAAGGGTCCTCGGCAGGGTGCTGGAATACGTTGCCGGCGATGAAGCGATCGGTCAAAGCTTATCTGCGGACAACCTATTTGAGAGCATCGATCTGGGCGGCGCAGAACCGAACGACCGCCTCTTCTGGACCCTCGACCCCATCGATGGGACAAAAGGCTTCTTGCGGGGCGAACAATTTGCCATTGCCCTGGCTTTGATCGAAAAAGGGGAAGTGATACTGGGCATGCTGGGATGTCCCAACCTAAAACTGGAGGAGCAAGGCGCCGGGGCGGGCTTCCTGATCACTGCGGTTAAGGGCCAAGGGGCAAAGATGTTGAATATCGCCACCGGGAAGATTGAAAAGATCGGCATTTCAAACACCGTCGATCCCCGGGAGATGCGGTTCGTGGAGAGCTATGAATCGTCCCATTCGGACCAGGGCACGCAGCTCCAGATCGCCCGGATACTGGAGATGGGTAGGGAACCGGTGCAGATGGACAGCCAGGTTAAATACGGCGTGGTCTCCATCGGCGAGGCCGAAGTTTACGTGCGCATCCCCAACCCGGGCACCCGGGACTACAAGGAAAAAATCTGGGATCATGCGGCCGGCAGCCTGATCGTGGAGGAGGCCGGCGGGACCGCTTCCGATATATTCGGTCACAAGCTCGACTTCTCGGCCGGGAAAACCCTGGCGCGAAACACCGGTATCCTGGTCTGTGTGCCCAACATCCAGCCGCGCCTGGTCCAGATCATCGGCCAATTGCTCGCCTAAAGCACCTCCATAGACGGATAGGCGTGGGGGGGGAAAATAGGTCCTCCGGGACCCAGACCTCGCAAGTTTATGGAAACCTGCCAGGTCTTAACATGCCGCCCAGGTAACGATGCCGGACCAACGGTGGGCCAGGCGGGCGGTGCCGAGGATGAGCTTGACCACGCGCCGGGAGGTATTGGGTATGGCGTACTCGGCCGGTATGGGGTCTTTGGCCTGGGCGTCTTTCTCCTGGGTAACCAGGGAAATGGCATCGATCACGGTCTGCGTATCGAGGCCGGTCAGCACGATATTCCCGCTGTCCATGGCTTCGGGCCGTTCCAGGGCGTTCCTGATGGTGATGGCCGGGAACCCCAGGATAGAGGCTTCTTCACTGATCGAGCCGCTGTCGGAGATGACACAGAAAGCGTTCAACTGGAGCTGGCAGTAGTCGAAGAAACCGAATGGTTTATGAAAGACGATACGCGGCTGGTCGAGGATTTCCGGGTATTTTTCCAGGCGCTGCCGGGTGCGGGGATGGGTGGAGACCATGATCGGGAGATCGAATACCTGGACGATCCGCTGAAGGGTATCTAAGATGGCCCGGAGGTTTTGCGGGTGATCGACATTCTCTTCCCGGTGCACGCTCAAGAGGAAGTACTGGCCGGGTTTTAGGGCGAGGGCCGGGAGGGCAGCGGCGCTTTTGATCCGGTCGAGGTAATAGTGGAGCACCTCGTTTAGGGGCGAGCCGGTGAGGTAGATTTTCCGGGCCGGTAAACCTTCGGCCAGCAAATTGCGCCGGGCATGCTCGGTGTAGACCAGGTTAAAATCGCTGATATGATCGATAATGCGGCGGTTGATCTCTTCGGGCACATTAAAATCGAAACAGCGGTTACCGGCTTCCATGTGAAAAATAGGGATTTTGAGCCGTTTGCCGATAATGGCGGCCAGGGAACTATTGGTATCACCGAGGATGAGCAGGGCATCGGGCTTCTCTTTGATCATGACCGGTTCGGATTTGGCGATGATATCGCCGATGGCCCGGCCCAGGCTGGAGGTGTCCACTGATAGGAAGTAATCGGGCTTTCTCACCTGCAGCTCGGTGAAGAATATTTCATTGAGTTCGTAATCATAGTTTTGGCCGGTGTGCACCAGGATATGGTCGGTGTACTGGTCGAGCCGGGCCATCACCCGGGAGAGCCGGATGATCTCCGGCCGGGTGCCGAGGATGGTCATGACTTTCAGTCTTTTTTCTGGCATGTTAGACCTCGAGATAATGGGTATCGGTCTCCTGGGGATCATAAACCTGGCTGGCCCAGAAGAGGGTGATCAGGTCGCCCGGGCCGGTGTTGGCCAGGGAATGGGTGTAACCGGGGGGGATATCGACGACCTGGGGTTTATCGCCGCTGACCCGGTAGGTGAGTACTTCTTTCCCAAATAGGTGGCGAAACTTGATCTCTGCCTGGCCGGAGAGAACGCAGAATTTTTCGCTCTTGGTGTGGTGAAAATGGTGGCCGCGGGTAATGCCGGGCCGGGTGACAGAGACGAAAACCTGGCCGAAGTGGTCGCTCCTGAGCCATTCAAACAAGCTGCCGCGGCTGTCGCCCGTGAGCTGCGGGGAATAGGCGAGATCATCTGTGGGCAGGAAAGAGACGAAGGTGGCGTACAGGCAGCGGTTAAAGGAAGCGGAAAAATCAGGTATGAGGCCGGTCCGGCGGATGTCTTTTAGCTGCTGTATCCGGGCCGCTAATTCGCCCAGGGTTAGGGTGAAGACGGGGCCGCTATCGATAAAGGGATCACTGGAAGGGGGCTCTTTTTCAGCCAACCGGGCGCGAAAAGAGTTTATCACATCGTCTATGTAGACCAGGCTGATCGACTTTTGCGGGTCTGAGATGTGGATCTCCAGGCCACGGGCGAGATTGTGGCAAAAGGTGGCCACCACCGAGTTGTAATTGGGCCGGGACCATTTGCCGAAAACGTTTGCCAGGCGGTAAATGTAGACGGTCGCCCCGGTGCGGGCCCGGTAATCGAGGAGCAGGTCTTCGGCTTCTTTCTTGCTCAGGCCATAGGGGGACCCCGAAGCGGCCTGGATGCTGGAGGTAAAGAGGATGGGTATGGTCTTCTTTTTGGCCTGTAAGAGACGGATCAAGTCGGAGGTAAAACCGCTATTGCCGGTCCGGTACCCGGCCTCTGTTTCGGGCCGGTTGACGCCGGCCAAATGAAAGATGAAATCGGTCTGGTCGATGCAGGATGCCAGCTCGGCGGCGGTGTTCTCCCGGTCGAAGGGGAAGACCTGGAGACCGTCTATGCGCGAGAGGCCGGCCAGTAAATTCCGGCCGATAAACCCACCGGCCCCAGTGACCAGGACCCGCTTAAACGCCATTTTTTACCCTCCGCAGTTCATCCTTTATAGCCGGCTCGGCCAGCAGCACCTCTTTGATCTCGGGCACAGACAGGATGCGGGTGTTGTCCGAGTGGTAATCCTGGCCCAGGGAAATCTTCTCTTCGCCGGTGGAGAAATACTTTTCATAGTTGAGGTCGCGGCTGTCTGCCGGGATGCGGTAATAATCGCCGATATCTTCGGCCCGGGCCATCTCCTCGCGGGTCAACAGTGTCTCATATTGCTTCTCGCCATGCCGGGTGCCGATCACCCGTATCTCGTTCGGGACCTGGAAAATTTCCTTGACCGCCTGGGCCAGGTCACCGATGCGGCAGGCCGGGGATTTTTGCACGAAGATATCGCCGCTCCTGGCCTCGGCAAACGCATAGAGGACGAGCTGCACTGCGCTCTCGAGGGACATGATGAAACGGGTCATGCGGGGGTCGGTGATGGTCAAGGGCTTTGACCGCTTGATCTGCTCGATGAACACGGGCACGACCGAGCCGCGGGAAGCGATGACATTACCGTAGCGGGTGCCGCAGATGACGATGGTATCGGCCAGTCGCGATTTGGCCACCATGGCTTTTTCCATCAGGGCCTTTGACATACCCATAGCATTGATGGGGTAGACGGCCTTATCGGTGCTGAGCACGATGACCTTTTTAACGTTGGCGGCAATGGCGGCATTGAGCACGTTCTCTGTACCCAGGATGTTGGTCTTGACCGCTTCCAGCGGATAGAATTCGCAGGACGGCACCTGCTTTAAAGCAGCCGCATGGAATATATAATCGACGCCGCAGACGGCCGCCGACAGGCTGTTATAATCCCGCACATCGCCGAGGTAAAATTTCAATTTGCCGTTGTTGTACAGGTTGCGCATGTCATCCTGTTTCTTTTCATCGCGGCTGAAGATGCGGATTTCCTTGATGCCGCCGGTTAAGAATAGATCGAGCACAGCGGCGCCGAATGAACCGGTGCCACCGGTGATCAGCAGGGTCTTACCGGTGAATGGTGCCATATTTTTTATGTTCATATCATCATACCTCACAGAATGCGGGTGCCACTTCCCCGGCCAAAGACGCCTCAGCCTGCCTGACCCGGGAGGCGAGTATATCGCGGCAGGCAGATACCTGGGCGCCGGTCATGCCCGCTGCCCGCTCCAGCACCCTGGCCAATTCATCTGCCTGGCCGGCCGGGAAAGATAGCTCATAGGCGGGCAGGATGTCGGAGAAAAGCCCGGCATTGCTGATAATCACCGCTGCCCTGGCCCAACCGCAGGCAAATAAGACGGCGCTGTGGGAATACTCCAGGTAAGGCAGCACCACGAAGCGGCTCTCTTCGATCAGGGAAATGAACTCCTCATCGCCCAGGTAGCGGTCGATAACCAGGCAGCCGGCAAGCCCGCGCGCCCGTTCCTGGAAGCGGATGGCCGGGCCGGCCCATTTCCCGGCTATGACCAATCGGCTCTTCTCCTTTGCCCGGCCCTGGTCCCAGGCAGAGAGCAAGCTGGCGATACCTTTACTCTCGCGCACGATACCGATAAAGAGGAAATAGGGGCGCTTATCCGGGATCAGGCGGGCCAGGTTCTGCTTGGCCCGACGTAAGCGGTCGGGCCGGAGAATTTTTTGCACCGGTGCGGATGGAAATGGGAATTGGCGGATTTTTCCCCGGCCTGCTTCTCCCACCAGGCCGGAGAGTATCCCATGGGCATAGGTGCTGTGCACGATCAACCGGTCGGCAGAGCGGTAAATCCGGGTGCGCCTGGCGGTTAACCCCCGGTGGTGGCTCAGCACATCGTGACAGGTGACACAGACCTTCAGGCCCAAGCCTTTTAATCCCCGGAAAAACCAGTAGGTCAGCCGGGTGTCGTCGATCAGGCTGAGGTTGACGATGGGCCGGGTAAACAGGGCCAGGATGGCGAGCAGACCGTAACCGGCCAGGAGCTCCAGGTAGCGAAGGGCCTGGATGGGGCGGTTGCGCCGCTCTGTCCATTCGGTCAACGGGAAAAAGAAGCGGTGCACCCGGTCGGTGCCGAACCGGTAACGGGCGCTGGCAAAGGCGGACGAACGGCATCCGGCAACCAGGCAGGCCCGCTGTAAATCATCCAGGTAGGCACCGGCCGTGCCCCGGGTGCCATAATAGATATGCCACAGCCGTGGCTTTATTTGCTGCTCAGCCATGTTGTCCCCGGTCAAGCCCGGCTTTGAGGGCCGCTAAAATCCTTATCCTGACGGTCTCGAGCCGGTAATCTTGCCTGACTGTGGCCATCTGTTCCTTGATCTGACGCCAGCGTCGCTCATCGAGGTTTTGCAACACCGCCGGCAGGTCTTCGAGCCGCTCAAACCCGATACCCGGTAAACCGGTATAGTCGAGCAGGAATTGGGGGGCCACCACCGGGGTGTCCAAGAATATACTCTCTAATAAAATACCGCTGGTGCGGCGACTATAACTCCCTTGCCGGTAAGGGAGCAGGCAGAACCTGGAGCTGCCGATCAAGGAGTAATACCCATCTTCCGGGAGAACCCGGTCCTCGACCGCGATACCCGGGCCGGCCAGGACTTGCACCTGCGCATAGTACTTCTTATCGGGGAAGTAACCGACTATCCTGATCTCTAACCCGGCTTCCCGGCAGACGTTCACCAGGGTGGGCAGGTCTTTGGCCCCGTTCATGACACCCGGGCAAACCAGACCTTGCCGCACCGGGGCCTGGAAAGGGCAATACTTCTCGGGCCTGAAAAGGTAATCGGGGTAAAAAACTTCCCGCTCTACGGCGCTTAACCGGCGGCTGTTTTTAAAGACGAGATCCAGCTTTTTGCCGGCGCGCCGGATCAGGTAGGCTTTGAAGCGGCTACAGAGGCCGGGGCGGTCTTCCGGTCCGTCCAGGTAAAGGGTGGCAAAGATTTTTCTGCGGCTGGGAAAGGGGTGAAAAAAAAGGAACAAAAAAAGACCGGCATCGCAATTGACAAACCAGAGGGTTCCCTCCCCGACCCGGCGAAAAAGGGTAACCAGGTTGATCATCTTCTTGATCAAACCGCTGATTTTCCCCCACCAACCGAACCAGGAAACCGGGGAGTAGAAGGGCAAGAGGATGTTTTCGGTGGTCCCGGCCAGCCCTTCGGCCAATGCCGGCTGCCAGGTTCGTGGGAAGACCAGGGCCACCGAGTAGACCGGCTGGAGGAGTAAAGACGCCTCTATTAAGGTCTTGAGACCATGACCGATGGGATTCCCGGCTGTATCGCTCTGTCCCCGGTAATCGACCAGGTATACCTTATCAAAAGGTTTCATCCTGTGCCAATATGTGTACCAGGTAATCCCGGTAACGGCAGGGGGCCAGGGAGTAAACCGTCCTCTCTATTTGCACCCGGTCGATGAATTTCATCCGCAAAGCCACTTCCTCCGGGCAGGAAATCTTTAATCCTTGCCGGTCTTCGATGGTTTTCACAAACAGGGCGGCGTCGATCAACGATTCCTGGGTGCCGGTGTCCAGCCAGGCATAGCCGCGGCCCAGGACCCGGACATTGAGCGTGCCCCTTTTTAAGTATTCGTTATTGACATCGGTGATCTCAAGCTCTCCCCGGCCGGAAGGCTTGATCCCCCGGGCTATTTCGATAACGTCGTGGTCGTAAAAGTAGAGCCCGACCACGGCAAAATTCGATTTTGGGTTTTTCGGTTTCTCCTCGATGGAGAGCGCCCGGCCGGCGGCATCGAACTCCACCACCCCATAGCGTTGCGGGTTACTCACATAGTAACCGAAGACCAACGCCCCGGTTTGCAGGCCGCTGGCCCCCTGCAGGAGACCGGCCAGGTTGTGGCCGTAAAAAATATTGTCGCCCAGGACCAGGCAGACGCTGTCGTTGCCGATGAACCGCTCGCCCACGATAAAGGCATCGGCCAAACCGCGCGGCGTTGGTTGCCCGGCGTAAGCCAGGGAAATCCCCCACTGCGACCCGTCTTGCAAGAGTTTTTGGAACCGGGGCAGGTCTTCCGGCGTAGAGATGATCAATATCTCCCGGATCCCGGCCAACATCAAGGTAGAAAGCGGGTAATAGATCATCGGTTTATCGTACACCGGCAGCAGTTGTTTGGATACTGCCTGGGTCACCGGGTAGAGCCGTTGGCCTGAACCTCCAGCCAGCACAATGCCTTTCATCGGGTAATACCTCCTAAAGAATCCACTCCTTGAATCGATAGCTGGGGTTTCACATGCCCAGGGTCATGTCTCTTTCCAATTGCTCGGCCTGCTCGGCGGCCACCATGGCCTCATCCATGCTGATCCGCTTCTCCTTGACCAGGTCGATCAAGTGCTGGTCAAAGGTCTGCATCCCCATATCCCGGTTTTTGGCCATGTTCTTTAATATTTCATCGGTCTTCTCCGGGAACCGCAGACACATCTCGATGGTCTTATTGACCAGCATGACCTCGCAGGCCGGGATGAGTCCGCTTTTATCGATATTCGGCAACAACCGCAGGGAGGCGATGGCCATCAGGTTTTCCGATAACCGCTGGCGGATCGTTTGCTGCATCTCCGGCTCGTAATAGGCCAGCAGCCGGCCGATGGTGCGCATCACATCGGGCGTGTGGACAGAGGCCAGCACCAGGTGACCGGTTTCTGCCGCTTTTAAACAGGTATCCACGGTTTGGAGATCGCGGAGCTCCCCGACCATGATGATATCGGGGTCCTGGCGCAGGGCCGAGCGTAGTGCACTGGCAAAGGAATCGGTATCCGGCCCCACTTCCCGCTGGGAGATAATGGCCCGGTCATTGTTAAACACGTATTCGATCGGGTCCTCGATGGTGACGATGTGCACCCGGCGGGTCTTGTTGATGTGGTTAAGGATGGCGGCCAGGGTCGTTGATTTACCGTTGCCGGTGGCGCCGGTAATGAGGATCAAGCCGCGCCGGATATCGGAGATCTTTTCCATGATGGGCGGTAGATTCAATTCGGCAAAACTGCGAATTTTAAAGGGGATCACCCGTAAGACCGCCGCATACTTGCCGTTTTGACGGAAAATATTCACCCGGAAACGGGCCACATCGGGAAGCGAATAAGAGCCATCAAACTCTTTGATCTCTCGCCTGAATTTATCGGCATCTTCGATCTTGCTCAACTGCTGGCCGACAAATTGGGTATCCTCATCGGTCAGCGGACGATGTTTGACCGGCACCAATTGGCCGTTATGTCGAACGATCGGCGGCACACCTACCTGGAAATGCACATCCGAGACTTCATTCTGGGCAGCAAAGGTTAATATTTGCACCAGGTTTATGTTTGACGGCATAGTAACCTCCTCGCTTGGATTAATACACTACATGTCAGCCATCCGGGCCTTACTCGAAGAATCATGCCCATATTTTAAATGAAATGCCTCATCTTTTCAATAGATAGACGGCAAGTTTTTTTAAAAAAATTTTAGCCCCCCCCAACATTCAACCGCCGGGCCCGTTCCTGGATCAATTCCCAGGCCCCGGTCACGTGCGGTTCTTGCACTTCGGTCTGACCGACCACCAGGCGGATGGTGAAACGGCCTTTCAATTTGGTATGGGTCAGGTAGACCCGGCCCGTGTCGTTCAAGCCCTCCAAAAGCCGGGCATTCAAATCGTTTAGCTGCTGTTCATCATCGGTGCCCACCGGTCTGAAGCGGAAGCAGATGACCGCCAGGGGTGTCGGGGCCAGGAGCTCGAAATCATTGTTGGCCTTGATCGCTTCGGCCAGGGTCCGCGCCCAGGCGATATGGTTTCTCACCTTTGCCCGGAGTCCGTCCACGCCGAAAGAACGGATCACAAACCACAGTTTCAAGGCCCGGAAACGCCGCCCCAGTTGAATGCCCCAGTCGCGGTAATTGTTCACCCGCTCCCCCTCTTTGGTTTTGAGGTATTCGGGTAAAATCTCGAAGGTGCGGATCAACATCCCTTTATCGCGAACGAAGTAGGCCGAGCAGTCGAAATTGGTAAACATCCACTTGTGGGGGTTAAAGACAAAGGTATCCACGTACTCCAGGCCATCGATCATATAGCGCATTTCCGGCAACAGTAAAGCCGTACCGGCATAAGCGGCATCCACGTGCAACCACAGGCCATATTCCCGGCAGATCTCGCCTATTGCCCGCAGCGGGTCGATGGCCGTAGAACCGGTGGTTCCCAGGGCCGCCACCACGGCCAGGGGCGTAAATCCCCGCCCGATATCGGTGATAATCTCCTCTTTCAGCGCCCCGGGCACCAGGGCAAAATCATCGTCTACCCGGATTTTGCGCAGGTTCTCCCGGCCAAACCCGGCGATCTTAACCGCCCTTTCGATCGAGGAATGGGCCTCGGTCGAGCAATAAATGGTGAACCGCGGCTGGGAAGAGAACCCCTTTTCATTGACCTTAAAACCGGAATACTTCTCCCGGGCCGAGAGCAGGGAACACAGGGTAGCCGTAGAAGCCGTATCCTGGATAACGCCGGTAAAATCGGCCGGCAGGCCGATCATATCCCGCAACCACTCCATCACCCGCTCCTCGAGCTCGGTGGCGGCCGGCGATGTCTGCCAGCTCATGCACTGGGCGCCCATACCGGCGGTCAACATCTCGGCCAGGAGCGAGGGGAAACTGTTATTGGCATTAAAATAAGCGAAAAAACAGGGGTGCTGCCAGTGGGTTATACCGGGCAGGATGATCTCTTTAAAATCCCGGATGATCGCCGCCATCGGTTGCCCGTCCAGGGGCGGGGATAGGGGTAATTGGGCCTTGATCTCCCCCGGTTTGACCGGTGAGCGCACCGGGTACTTTTCTATGCCGTGCAGATAGTCGGCCAGCCAATCGACCAATTCATGGCCATATTTCTTGAATTCTTCGTGGTCCATGGTTAATCCTTATCGCCAAGCAGGCTGATGACGCCCTTCAGACAGGAGCGCCAAAAGGAATTCAAGCACTCTTTGCGCACCGGGGAACCCCGGCCCGGGGCATGGACAAAACAATCCCCGGCCAGGAAAATGGCGGTATGGAGCTTACCTTTTACCTTGAAAGCCAGGATATCTCCGGCCCGGGCTTTTTTCAATTTCACTTTTCCCTTCAGTTTGGCCTGCTCGCCGGCGGTGCGCGGGAGGTCGATACCGAAGCAACGGTAAACGTAAAAACAAAAACCGCTGCAATCGAAACCGTCGATGTCCTGGCCGCCCAGCCGGTAAGGCAATCCGGTCAAGCTCTCGGCCAGGGCCGCCATTTTCCCCCGGATATCCCACACCTGGTCGGGTTGTTCTTTTACCCGGCAAAAGGGGGAGAAAGCCAGTAAAACGATCAATAAGAGAACCTTTGCTTTCATATTTTTTTATCCCGGGGGCCGGGCGTGCGAAAGGGGGGACTCGAACCCCCACGCCGTGAAGCACCAGATCCTAAGTCTGACGCGTCTGCCAGTTCCGCCACTTTCGCACTATTTTAAAATGGCCAGGAAAAAAATACCACTATTCCGGCACAAAGTCAACCCATAAATACTTTCTAAATCTTCTATCCAGTTTCTCCATGAGCTTCTAAAAAAAATGCACCGGTTTCTTTCCTGTTTTCTTCCGCGCTGATAAAAAAGCTTGACAGCCAGGGAGATTTTTTGTAAAATCTTAAATATATATAAAAACGGTAAAAAATATGCAAAAAATTGATAATAATAAGCGCGACATCGGCACCCGGTTCCGCATCTTCCGGGAATTGATCGACTGTACCCCAGATCAACTGGCTACCGAGTTGGGGATCGAGCCGGTAGAGGTACTCGATATCGAAGCAGGACGCATTTACCCGGGTGTTCCCTGCCTGGACCGCCTGCACCGGCAGTACCGCTTGAATGTCAACTGGCTGCTGGGGCGGATGGGTGAAATTTTCGAGCAACCCGGGAAACGGGAAATGGGGGATCCCGGGGGAACCTCCCGTCCGTCCGGCACGGTCACAGTGCGCCTGGCCCAATACCGGGAGCTTCTCGAGCTGATGGAGATTCCCCTGGTGGAAGAAGCCATCATGGCTACCATCCTTGAGCTTAAGGCACTTTTGAAGAAACAAACCGAAAACCGGAAACGGGCCTAAAAAAAATTTTTTGCCCTTGACATTGCTTTTTTTATTTTTTATTACTATAATTACTGACGTAAATCTAATTAGGAGGAATTATGAGGAAACTCGTAAAATTATGCTTTGTATTGGGGTTAATGGGTGCGTTATCCACCGGGCTCTTTGCCAATGGCATTAACCTGAACAGTATCGGCTCTAAAGCCATCTCCATGGGTGGGGCCTTCGTTGGACTCGCAGATGACTACAGTGCCGTGTTCTGGAATCCGGCTGGCTTAACGCAGATGAAGAATTCCAGCTTCACGCTGATGGGATCGGCCATTATCCCGAAGGTGACCTATAAGACAGACTTCTTTGTGCCTTTTGGGGGGCCGTCTATCGATATCGAAAGCGAGAAAGCGGTTTATCCCAACCCTGGTCTGGGTTATTTCAAGGTCATGTCGGATAATTTGGTGGTCGGCATTCTCCTGTTCGCTCCCTCCGGCATTGGATCAGAATGGGATGGCGACAAGCTGACGGTCTTTAGTTCGGATATGATGACCTCGTACAAATGGAAAAGCCAGCTCGGCGCTTTCACGGCTGCGCCGGCCATCGCTTACAAAGTGAGCGATACGTTTTCCATCGGTGCGGCCTTGTACCTGAACTATGGCATGATGACGATCGACCGGGCCGGTCTCGGCCAGTATTCGGAAGACCTGAGTGGGTTTTTCGTCAACGGCGCTATCGGCGCCATGTTCACCCCTTCCAAATTCATCAGCATCGGCGCCACGGTAAAATTGCCTTCCAAGCTTACGTTGAAAGGCGATGCCTCCATGGCCGGTGCCGGTCTCATCGGATTTTCCACCACTTCCGACGCTGAAAGAACGATCGATTGGCCGATGTGGATCGGCGTCGGCGTGGCCATTAAACCCACCGACAAGTTGACCATCACGGCCGATGCCCAGTACACCAACTGGGAAAAGATCGATTCAGTGCCTATCGTTTTCACAGATCCGATGTGGCACCTGTTTTTCGAAGCTGATTCCAGCATGAACACCCTCTGGGAAGACAAGATCCAGTACCGTTTCGGCGTACAGTATCTCGTTTCCGAATCCCTGGCCGTTCGTGCGGGATATTACATCGACGATGCCCCGGCTCCGGGGACCACGTTGAACATCCTCATGCCCAGCATCAGTTCCAACTGGGTCACCTTTGGTCTGGGTTACATGACCGAAAAGATCAACCTCGACTTCGGTTTCGAGTACAACCTGGGCGGCAAGGACCGGGATGCCGATCTGGCCGGTGTAATTGTCGGAGATGCCATGCCCGGAACCCACGGGTTGTCCATCTTCGTACCCACACTCTCGGTCACCTTTAAGTTTTAAAATCGGAGTTTAACTTCATGCGAGGAAGGGAAGAACCTGCCAAGAAACAGTTTCTTCCCCCTTCCTCTGCATGCCTGGAGGTTAGTTATATGGAAGAATCCATATTTATCCCCGCTGACGTACCGAGCGGCAGTGTCAACGAGTACGTAAACAACTATGATGAAATAACCAACGGTTCGGGCCGGCTCATGCTGTTCGCCGGCGACCAGAAAATCGAACACTTAAACGAAGATTTCCACGGCCCCGGTATTGCCGAAGATGACCATGACCCGGAACATTTGTTCAGGATCTCCTGCACGGCCGAGATCGGCGTCTTGGCCACCCAGCTCGGGCTCATTTCCCTATATGGTCCGGATTACCCGGAAGTACCTTACCTGGTCAAATTGAATTCCAAGACCAACCTGGTGAAAACCTCCCAGGAAGATCCCCTTTCTCTCCAGATGGTGGATGTGGAACAGGTGGCTGAATTCAAGAAGAATTCCGGGTTGGATATCCTGGCTGTGGGTTATTCGATCTACCTGGGCAGCAAGTTTGAGCAACAGATGCTCAGGGAGGCGGCCCAGGCCGTTTACAAAGCCCACCAATTGGGACTGGTGACCGTACTCTGGATTTATCCCCGTGGACAGGCGGTCAAGGACGAGAAGGACCCCGACCTTATCGCCGGGGCTACCGGTGTGGCTGCCTGCCTGGGAGCCGATTTTGTCAAAGTCAATTTCCCCAAAAAAGAGGGTGAAAAGAAAGCGGAAATCCTCAAGCGGGCCATTAAGGCGGCCGGCAGGACAAAGGTCATCTGTGCCGGCGGTTCCAGTACCGATCCGAAAGCATTCTTGCAGGACCTCCATGACCAGATTTTCATTTCCGGGGCTTCGGGAAATGCCACTGGCCGCAACATCCACCAGAAACCTCTCGATGAGGCTGTCCGGATGTGTAACGCCATATCGGCCATTACCATTTACGGCAAATCGGTCCAGGAAGCGATCGACATCTACCTGGGTAAAGAATAGCCTGTAGCCGGGTCGTCATTATAGGGGCTTTGCCCTGGGTGCGTCTAACTAACAATATTTTTTTACCTATTCAATTATTTTTATTGACAGGGGGGGACAATTCTGCTAATATGGAAACTTAATCTAGTCTAATAATTTCGACACGAGGTGCAATTAAGAAAGATGAGGAATTCTATGTCCAATTGGAGGATAAGATGATCAAAGGTAAGTACCTATTCACTTCCGAGTCAGTGACAGAAGGACATCCAGACAAAATATGCGATCAGGTTTCCGACGCCATATTGGATGCCTGCCTGGAACAAGATCCCAACTCTAGAGTAGGGGTCGAATCCCTGGTCAAGACCGGTATGGTCATGGTGGCCGGCGAATTAACCACCAGCGGCTATGTCCATATTCCCAAAATTGTCCGGGAAACCCTCAAAGAGATCGGTTATACCAAATCCAGCTTTGGGATCGAATATGAAACCTGCGCTGTACTGGTTCATATCGAAGAGCAGTCTCCCGATATTTCCATCGGGGTTACCGAAGGCACAGGCCAGTTTAAGGAACAAGGGGCCGGTGACCAGGGCATGATGTTCGGTTATGCCACCAACGAGACGCCGAATTTTATGCCTCTTCCCATAGACCTGGCCCATAAATTGGCCATGAGATTGGCCAGGGTAAGAAAGGAGAACATTATCCCTTACCTGGGGCCGGACGGTAAATCCCAGGTCACGGTCGAGTACGATAAAGGAAAGCCACAACATGTAACGACAGTGGTCATTTCCAACCAGCACGAGCCCAATCTCTCTTACGATGTCATCAGGAACGACATCATCGAGAAAGTAATCAAGCCCGTTTGCGGGGATTACCTGACCGACGATACCCGGTTCCTGGTCAACCCGACCGGGCAATTCGTTATCGGTGGCCCCCAGGCAGATGCCGGGGTAACGGGCCGGAAGATTATCGTCGATACCTATGGTGGTATGGGCAGACATGGTGGTGGCGCTTTTTCCGGCAAGGACCCATCCAAGGTGGACCGATCCGGTGCTTATGCGGCCCGCTACATTGCCAAAAACATAGTCGCCGCCGGTATATCCGATAAATGCGAGGTGCAGATCGCCTATGCCATCGGCGTAGCCGAGCCGGTTTCGATCAATGTCACCCTATTCGACGGGGGTAAATTACCCGAAGAAAGGGTGGTAGAATTGATCAGGGAAATTTTCCCGCTCAAACCGGCAGACATCTTAAGAGAGCTCAATCTCCGGCGGCCCATTTACAAAAAGACGGCTGCCTATGGTCATTTCGGTCGAGATGCTTTCCCCTGGGAAAGACTCGATAAAGTTGAGGACTTAAAAAAACGGGCAAAATTGTAAATAAAAACGGCATCCGCTAGAGAAACGATTTTATAGACAGCTAAGCCTTTACTCTTTTTACCCAGTGTGATATAAGAAACGGATGAATGCGAACAGGATTTTAATTGCCGACGACGAGTCCGATATCCGGGACTTGCTCGGGGATTTCCTGACCGGGGAAGGGTATGAGTGTATCTTGGCCACAGATGCCAATGACGCTATCGAGAAATTCAAGAACCACCCCAATATCGACCTGGTCATGTCCGACATTCGCATGCCCGGACGGACAGGGTTAGACCTGCTCAGCGATATCAAAAAAATCGACGACGACGCGATGGTGATTATGATATCTGCTGTTAAAGATATCGAGCCCGCCATATCCGCCATGTCCAAAGGGGCTTACGATTACGTATCCAAGCCGTTCAAACTGAAAGAAGTGGCCCAGATTACCCGGAAAGCCCTGGAAAAACGGAGGCTGATCCAGGAAAACCGGGAATACCAGCGGCGGTTGGAAGAGATGGTGGACGAGCGGACAGCCGAATTAAACCAGGCCCTCGATGAGCTCGATCGGACCTACCGTTTCACCTTGAGTGCCCTGGTCACGGCCCTGGATACCCGCGACCAGGAGACCCAGGGTCATTCCATCCGCGTGGTTCACTATTCGTTAAAACTGGCCGAGATTTTGGGTATTGCCGACAAAAACCAGTTCATGATCCTGGAGTACGGGTCATTGCTCCACGATATCGGCAAGATCGGTATCCCGGACGCCATACTCAAAAAGCAGTCCCGCCTGGCCCCGGAAGAATGGGATATCATGAAGACCCATCCACAGATCGGATACAACATTCTCCACCGCATCCATTTCCTGGAAGAGGCGTCCCAGATTGTGCTGCATCACCATGAACATTTCGACGGCACCGGCTATCCAGAGGGCCTGAAAGGGCTGGATATCCCACTTGGGGCCAGGATCTTCTCTGTGGCCGACATGGTCGATGCCATTACCTCCGAGAGGCCCTACCGGGCGGCACTCACCTTTGAGATCGCCTCCAGGGAATTGAAGCGAAATAGCGGCACCCAGTACGATCCGCAGGTGGTGACCGCTTTCCATTCGGTTGGCTTGAGCCACTGGAAAGAGGAGCGGCATAAACAGGATCAGCAGTTCAAGTTGTCTAACGGCAAAACACTGTTAGAACCGTTCGGCGAGTAGAGCGCATAGATGAAGGCATCTTCGACAGGATGGCTGTAGTAGCTTTTCCTGGTAGATATTTTCTTAAAATCGTGTTTCTCGTAAAAGTGGATGGCCCCCTGGTTCGATTCCCTGACCTCTAAAAAGATCTCTTTGACCTGTCGCCGATCGGCTGTTTGCATCAGGCAATCCAACAATTTTCCGCCGATACCCAGCCGTTTGTATGCCCTTTTAACCGCTATATCGTGAAGCTCGATGGTGTCGCCCAGCACCCAGAAAATAATAAAGCCGGCGATCTCCCGGGAGTCCACCGCCTCCGCCACATAAAAGCAGGAGATATCCAGGGAAAATTCATGGGTCAGCTGGGCGATTTCACAGGGATTCTGTATTTCCTCCACCTGGATCTGGAATACGGCCGGTATATCGCTGGGGGTGGCTTTCCTGGTTTTAATCTCGATGGCCCATCTCCAATAATTTTTGCTCGGCATCGGGCTTACGGATGTAGAGCGGCAATAAGCTAGATAGATCGCATGTGTAACGCCCCTGCTGAAAATCGTGTCCGGCCAGGCGACAGATTTCCGCAGCCAAAAACGGCGAACGCTCCAATATCCTATCCGGGCCAAATTCCCGGTCGATAATCTCCCGGTAAGCCCGGGCCCCACTGCCGGCAAAGTAAAAATCCCCCGGCCCGGTCAATTGCCGGTTTAAATCCCCGGCCGATATTAACCGCGGCGACAATATTTCATCATCCCCTCTGTCGGGAAATCGGTAACGCCCCAGGTAGATTTCCTTGCGGCCGGCATCGATCAAGGGAATAATTTCGCCCCTGTTAGCCCGGAATTTATAGGCCAGAGCCCGCAGAGCGATCACCGGCACCACCGGCTTTTGCCTGGAAAAGAGTAACCCCTTCAGGGTGGCGAGCCCGACCCGGATGCCGGTAAAGAGACCGGGGCCAATGGCGGCCCCAAATAAGTCGATGTCTTGAAGCGTGATCCCCGCCTGGTGCAGCGCCCAATCGATGGCCGGGACCAGGGAAGCGGAGAGCTCGTCCTGGCTGAAAAAATTAACTTCCAGGCAGGGAACGTCCCCGTTGTATATGGCGATAGAACAATATCTTGCACTCGAATCCAGGCCAAAGATGAGGCTCACAATCTTTTTTCCATGACAATCTCAGTGCCCTTTGCAGACGGGACAATCTCCAAACGGTCCATGTAGCTCTTGCTGATCAGGATTCCCCGGCCATTGAAAGATAAAAGATCGTTTTCATCCAATTTCCGGTTGATCTCATCGAAGTCGACTTTTTCCGTGTTCTCGTCCTTGATGCTGATTCTCAGGCACGACCTATCCCAACTGAATTGGACATAGACCCTTTTAGACGTATCCGATTTGTTGCCGTGGATAATGGCGTTGTTGATCATCTCCCGCAGGGATATCTCGATCTTAAAGAAGTCATCTTCTAAGATGTCCAGGATGTTTCTCAAGTAACTGAATATCAAAACGCAGAACTCGGTAAATTTGAGATTGCTGACGAATTCCAGCGATATCTGATTTTCTCTCTTGGCCATGTCCATCCCCCATTATATCAAAAAAAATATTTTTTGCCAAACACCATTCCCCCCCCCTTTTACCGGAATGGCCATCTGAAATCACCGCTCTAAGAAAAGAACCAGCCTTTCCCGGAACCGCCGAAACCCAGGTAAGCGATTAAACGCTACGCTTGTCTGCAAAACAGACAGGCTCATTCGCATTCATCCAGATTTCCGTTATGCAATTGAAGCTCCGGGGAAAAAGTTGAATTTTCCTGTTAACTGGTGTATATTTTACCTATGTTCGATATTGAAACGATAAAAGAAGTACTTGAGACACATAAGGCTGAGATTATCGAAAAATTCCATGTTGCGGAAATCGGGGTCTTTGGGTCTTACGCCAGGGGAGAACACACAAAAGAGAGCGATATCGATATCCTGGTTTCTTTTAGTAAACCCATTGGGTTTATGGCGTTCATGCGGCTGGAGTTCTACTTAACGGAACTTTTGGGGAAAAAGGTAGACCTTGTAACCAGGGGGTCTCTAAAACCTCACATTGGGCTGGTTATACTGAGAGATGTCCAGTATGTCTAACCCAAAAGAGAGAAAAAGAGTATTCAAGGACTATCTCTTTGATATAAAAGATTCCATATCTGAAATTCTTGAATTTACAACCGGGATGAGTTTTGAGGAATTTTCCTCTGATCGGAGGACATCTCACGCAGTTGTCAGGTGTTTAGAGATAATTGGAGAAGCGGTTAAGAATATTCCCGATACGGTTAAAGCGAGATACACAGAGATTCCCTGGCGTGAAGTCGCCGGGATGAGAGATAAGATGATTCATGAATACTTCGGGGTGGACCTCGAGATCGTATGGCAAAGCATAGCAGAAGATTTACCTCTGCTGGAATCAGCAATAAAGAAACTGATCGATGAACTCACCGATTGTTGATTTATTGGTCTTCCGGTTTTTGATGCCCTGGTAGTAGCGCCCCGGTCTTTTTTCATGGGCATAAAAGCCGGCCGGCTTCTTAATCGGGCCGGGATGACCATCTGAAAAAATGGGAGGCCCTTTGGTGGACTGGAATGCAAGGCCCGCAACCAGGAAGCGCAGGTACAAATCCTGGAGCGCGAGGTTGAAAATCAGGAAACGTTTCATTGTCTGCATATAAATCATTCCTCGGTAAGCGATCAGTAAAGTACATCTTCACAGGGGGATGAATTTATGTCATGATGGGTTCCTTGAAAACTATACCGAGGAGGAAGCTATCATGGCAGAAGAGAATGGTCAAACAAGGCGTCAATTCTTTCAGAAACATATTGAAAACTGGAAGAAAAGTAAGAAGAGCAGGGCAAGCTATTGCAGAGAATCCGGTTTGAGCTACCATGCTTTCCAGTATTGGATGAGGGTATTTCGAGGGGAAGAATTTAAGGGGTGTATGGCAATACACCCCTACGGATATGGCCCCCGGCCTGTTGTCTGAACCTTGACTCTGCAAAGTTAAGGCAGAGTCAACAATGGGAACGCGACCAAAAGGAGCGTTCTTCTGCTTAAAAGAAACGTTAACCAGATTACGCAGAATAATGCCTGATCCCCTGTCCCGGTATTAAATTATCTCTTCCGGGATCAAGAACTGTCTCTCATGCTCGAACTGCCCCTGTGGTGATGCACCTGGGTACCCAGGAAATGGAAGAAGTGACAAGGATTGTCAAAATCCCCCAGTACTCATCAAAATCGAGTAATGGCAGCCAAAATCGAATGATTTTTGCTCGATTTCCTCTCTCATTACACAAAATCGGCCCCCATCAGCCAAATTTGTCTCTCCAGATGCGATATCGAACGAAAATCAGCCGAAATCGACAACCATTGTCAAAAATCGACTCTCATCATTCGAGATTGGATAATGACAGCCCCACCATGATGAACATCACTCGGCTTTTGCCCCCTACATCCAAAGTTGGCCCCCATCACTCGACAGTTTCCTCCCCGGCATAATATTCCGGGAACCCATCATGACATACGTTCAACCCCTTGTGAAGGTGCAGTTTATCGAGCGGTTACAAAATTTTGAGTTAGAAGCCATTGCATTTTGCCCTGGTTTTGGGTATCATATAGGGGCCATGACCCGAAAACCTGTGAAAACCACCCGACCGGCCAGGGGAGCCAGCGATTACGACTCCGCCTGGAAGGACGTTATCGAAGAACTCTTCGAGCCTTTCCTGGCCTTCTATTTCCCGCACATCCATCAAGACATTGATTTTTTCAAAGGGTACACGTTCTTGAGCAAGGAATTAAGAAAGATCGCACCCGACAGCAAAGTAGGTAATCGCTATGCCGATGAATTGGTCAAAGTCTACCTGAAAAACGGCTCTACCGGTTACATCTGCATCTTTATCCACGTGGAAGTCCAGGGCGACAGGGATACCGATTTCTTGACAAGGATGTACGTTTACCAGTACCGCATTTTCGACAAATTCAGGCAGGAAGGGGCAGAGGTCATCAGCCTGGCCATTCTCACCGATGAAGACCCTACTTATCGGCCCGATGAGTACCGGGTCAGTCGCTGGGGATTCGAGTTAAAGCTCAAGATACCGATGATCAAGCTCATCGATTACCGGCTGGATGAAGTAAAGAAAAAGGAATTGGAAAGCTCTGAAAACCCGATGGCCATGGTGGTCAGGGCGCATTTTAAGAGCCAGGAGATCAAGAAGGCGAGGCCGGAGTCGAAGTTTAGTGCCAAGACGGAGTTGATCCGGGAGTGTTACCGGCGGGGTTATGGGAAGGAGCAAATCAGGACGCTATTAAAGTTTATCGACTGGATCATCCGTTTACCGGATGCCCTGGAAGGTAAGATTAGCGATGAAATCATCAGCATCGAAAAGGAGTACAAAATGCCATACGTACCAACATGGGAAAGAAGAGCCGAAATGAAGGGTCAAGAAAAAGGGATTGCCCTGGGTAAGGAAAAATGGTTCGGCCTGGGCATAGAAAAAGGGAAAACAGACATTGCCCGAAGGATGTTAAGAAAGGGCATATCCCTGGATATCATCTTAGAAACCACCGGGCTATCCCGGTCCGAAGTCGAGTCCCTTGAGATAGAGCAGCCGGTGCACTAAGACGAAATGATGATCACCGCGGTGCCTGAATTACAGCTTTTAATCTCCAGGTCAACCGTCGGGCGCGGAAGCAGGGAAGAGAAGGTAACTGGGGATATTAGTGGCAGATTTTCTCTTGATTTGTGTAGGGTATTCAGCCAGCGGGGCGCAAGCCATGCGACACCGGCAAAATCAGCAATCCAGAGCAACTGATTAGCCCTCTCCGATACGGCGAGAGGGCGGAAATTGAGTTTCTTAACAGGAGAGGGGTGAGAGTGGTTTTTGCATCCAGTCCGGTTAATTAAAATATGATCGCACAGCCGCAATTGTAATTCTTAAGGGGGCATTGGCAACCGGTGATCATGGTTTGCACATTTCCCACTTCCACACCGGAAAAATGAAAAATCATCATACCATCGGTCTTGACCGGGATAACGATCAGGACCACCAGGATGGCCAATAAAGCAAAAAACAAAGCAGCTTTCTTTTTCATGATTTTACTCCCATTTATAGATTTTAATGACAACATTATCGGCTCCTTCGTCCAGGCCCGGGTCGCCGTTCTCGTAAAAGTAATAGCGGCCGTTTCGGGCATCCAGGAAATAGTCGTTTGAAAAGAAGGTATGTTCGAGCTTAAAGGTCTCTTTATTATAGAAGAGCAGGGCAAATCTCTGGAGCTCTTTTTTGCAGGTGCGCACCTGGACAGCCAGGTATCTCCCATCCACGCAGGCTTTGGTGATGCGGCAGTAGTTGGTCTTCCAGTTTTCGATGTTATGGTAGTAGCGCCCCGGTCTTTTTTCATGGGCATAAAAGCCGGCCGGCATTTTTTGGTAAAAGGCGGGGGTCTCCAGGTCTACACTCTTTTCGACAACCAATTTCCGGATGGCTATGACCTTGACCTGGAGCTTATTCTCCACCATGAAGTAAACCCGGTTAGAGTCATTGAAGATAAAGTAATCGAATAAGAATGACTGGATCTCCAGGTTGGTCACCCCTTCGACCAGGTATTTGACAAACTTCCCGTTTCGGTCATAGACCCTTATCAAGGCATAAGGGATATTTTTCTCTTTATAAGCCAGGTGGTGCTCCCCGGCCACGAACCACTTGTTGTCGCAAAACAGTAGCGCCTGGGTAACCAAAAAATCGGAATTTCTTTGGAGCCAGATTATTTCTTTTTGAATGTATTTCCCATCTTTTTTAGCGAAGGTTTTAATTCTATGAATATTCATATCATCCAGGACGGCAATATCGCCGTTAAAATCGGAAATACCTCTAAAGCCCATCAAATCCCCTGGCCCTTGACCGTAAGGCGCGAACTGCACTACCTCCGTGCGACTAATAACGAGACTGCCCGTCTTATAAAAACCACCGATGAGAAGACCATCCTTATCAATCAGGCGGGGTGCGGCCATGCCGAAGATTTCTCCTTTGGGTGTCCACTTCTCTACCATCTTGAAGCTCGCCGCCCCGGCCAGGAGATTGAGCGCAAATAATACAATGAAAATCGAATACACCAGCCGCTTCATCTTACTGTTCCTCCCAAATTGATAGAAAACCCTGACGGTTTCTTAGCCAGGGCAAATTTCATGATGAGCACAGCGATAATCCCAATAGATATCGCCAGGATACCGATATTTAAGAGCCGTTCATTTTTCTTCATCTTGTCCTCCAACAACATAAATATTGATGATCGATCCATTCTATACCTATAAACATGTTTTCTTTGATATACTTTTTAATCGGGCTGGACCCAGAGATCGGGGTCCCAGCCGTTGCCGATGAATAGACTCTCGCCGGTGCTGAGGCGGCGGACATGGATGCGGTCATTGCCGGGGCGGTCGCTGCCGGCCATGTGCACGGCAAAGTCGGGCCGGTTCGACCAATTCAGCCGGTAAATTTCCTCAGGCGGCGGGCCCGGCAGCTCGCCCCGGCACTCGCCCGTGGCCGCATCGCAAATCCAGTACCGTTTATGGGGCTCGGGCAACCAGGCCACCCGGTTATCCGGTGCCGCACAGGGCCGGCAGCCCTGGCCGATAGAAATCTTCCTGGCCCCATCCTTTGAAAGCGTGCCGACAGGGGCCACAAAAACGCTGCCCTTATCGGCAAACACCACGTATTCCCCGGTGCCGGTCAGCTCGCCATGTAGGTGTACATTGCCCCCGCCATAGACCAGGCGGGTCTTGCGCGGGTCGGCCATATCGACCATGATCATGTTGCCGTTAATGGACGGCCCCACCGCCCAATCCTTGCCGTTCTCGCGATACCAGCTCCAGGTGGTCTCATCGCCGCCATCCATCAACGGATTGTCGATTTTTTGTTGGGTGCCTTTGGCATCGCAGACATAAACATGCCCGGCGTACCGGTAGATGAAGCGGTTGCCATCCGGGCTAAAATAAGGGCGCGGCGATTTTCCCCGTTTCTTTATACCCTTATCCCCGGCCACGGTCACACCCGGTATCTCCCGGCTGACACCGCTCTTCAGATCAAGGATAATCATTTTTGGCGGCCGGGCATAGACCACTTTCCCCCGGTGCTGCCCGGCCAACCGGGCCCAACCTTTTTTGATATCCCTTTTCCTGGCTTCATCCGGCCGCCCAGCCGGAGTAACAGCAAAGATGCCATAAGTGAAAAAAACCAGGCCTAGCCAGACAGAAGCCTTGTCTCTCACTTTCCCCCGCTTCGTTCCCGGGTCGAATAGTAAAGCTCAAGCAGTCTCTCGGCCGCAGAGGTGGGAAGGAGTTCATCCTTCATCACTTGCTGGGTGATGGCGGGGATTTCCGCTTTTACCTGCGGATCTTCAAAGAAGCTTTCCTTTAAATGATCTTCGATCATGGTAAAGACCCAGTCCACCTGTTGCCGGTTTCGCCGCTCGGCAAATACCCCCGAGGAACGGGTGATCCGGCGAAAGTCTTCGATCATGGCCCAGGTCTCGGGCACGCCCTCGCCGGTCAAGGCCGAGCAGGTATAGGCCCCGGTCTGCCAGCCCCGGGTGGCCGGCGGCAGGTAATGCAGGGCCCGGGCGTATTCTTCCCTGGCCAGCTCCGCCTTCTCTTTGTTGGGGCCATCGGCTTTGTTGACCGCCACCGCATCGGCGATCTCCATCACCCCCCTTTTGATCGCCTGGAGCTCATCTCCACCGCCAGGCAGCAGCATGAGCAGGAAAAAATCGACCATGGCCCGCACCGCGCCCTCGTTTTGACCCACCCCGATGGTCTCGACCAGGATAACATCATACCCGGCCGCCTCGCAGACCCGGATGGTTTCCCGCGTCTTGCGGGTCACCCCGCCCAGGGTGCCCCCGGAAGGGGAAGGGCGGATAAAACACTGCGGTCTTGCGGCCAATTTTTCCATGCGCGTCTTATCGCCCAGGATACTGCCCCGGGTAATGGTGCTGCTCGGATCTACGGCCAGCACAGCCACCCGGTGACCGGCATCGATCAAGAAGCATCCCAGGGCTTCGATAAAGGTGCTCTTACCCACCCCCGGGACACCGGTAATACCGACACGGATAGAGTTGCCGGTTTTCGGCAGCAAAGCCTGCAATACCTGGCGGGCCAGGTCATAATCCTTTGGGGCATTGCTCTCCAGCAACGTGATGGTCCGGCCCAGGATGGTGCGGTCATTGCTTAGCACACCGGCCACATAGTCGTCCTGGGTTAATGGCCGCCTCTTGAAAGCTCCCGGCATGCCGTTAACCGGGGTATCGATCTGTTTTCTAGTCATCGCCAGGATTATAATCCAGGCCGTGCCCTTTGTAAAGTATCTATAAAAGTGTTGGGAACAATTGAAATCCAGGCCCAGGTCTGGTATATTATAGCATGAATAAATTCCAGGAAATTTATCGGCACCCCAGGCTAGCGGCAGTATCCATCCTGCTGGCTTTCTCCATTTTGTTTGCCGGATGCAGCCCGGCCCCGCAGGTATCCGGCCGGGCCACCGGTGCCATCGATATTTCGCAAGCACCCCAGCAAGAGGAGCTTACCGACGATCAATCGTTTACCATCGCCAATGCCCGGGGCACTTTTACCATCAAACCCCTGGCCGATTACCGCATTGCCGCGCGGGTGGCCAGCACCGAGCACTATTCCCGGGGTTGGGATGGATTACTCAGCCCCGTCGACCTGGCATTGGTGTGGGGGGACCTGGACCACAGCGAGTACAAAGAACATATATCCTACAGTCAGCATGGGCGTTGGTACTATTACCGCTACGATGGAGATTTCCCGGCAGATACCCAGTTCATCATCGAGCATTCGGCCAATAATCACCTGATACCGGCCACGGATAACATTCGCCGGGCGTTAAAAACCGTCCGTAAAGGCGACCTGGTGCTGATCGATGGCTGCCTGGTGCTACTGACCGGCATCTCCGCTAACGGCCGGACCTTTTCATGGGGAACCAGCCTTTCCCGGGACGATTCGGGCGCGCAATCCTGCGAGCTCATTTACGTGGAGCAAATCCAGGTTAACCTGGACATCTTCAAATGAACTTTTTAAACCGCATTTTCGTATGTACGTTTTTCAGTGGAGGCCATTTAATGAGAAAAGTACTGGTTACCTGTTTATTATTTGTCTTGATCGCCCCCCTGGCCATGCCCATCAGGGGAGAAACCGCAGTCAAAGAACTCTCGCTAAAAGAGGCTATCGCCCATGCACTCAAGAATAACCTTGATTTACAGGTGCAGATGACGACCACCGAGAGTTCGCGAAACGGGATAAAGATCGGTGCATCGATTTTCATCCCCACCCTGGATATCAATTTCAATACCCAGGAAACCAATACCCCCACCACCGACATCTTCAGCGGGGCAGAGGTGCGAAAATCGAAGAACATCGATCTATCGCTAACCCTGAGCCAGAAAATAGCTCTCGGCGGCACCCTCGATGTCCGCCTCGACAATAGCAAATTCGAATCCAACAGCATTTACAGTACCGTGAACCCCTACCTCTCTTCCGGCCTATATTTCACCTTAAACCAGCCATTACTCAAGAATTTCGGTACCCTGGTCACAAAAAAGAACATCTATGTGGCCATCAATAACTATAAAAAATCGCAGCTCCAATTAAAACAGACCATCTTAGACCTGGTTTACCAGGTGGAAGATGCCTATTGGAAACTGGCCTACGCCTACCAGAACTTCGATACGGTGAAGACCTCCCTGGAACGCACCCGGGATTTACTCAAGCAAAACGAATTAAAAGTCAAGGTCGGGATTTTGCCCCAGATCGATATTCTTGACTCCAAAGCGGCAGTGGCACTGGCCGAGAGCAACCTCATCCAGGCCGAGCAGACCATCCAGACCGCAGAGGATAATTTCAAGAGAATCCTGAATATGAGCGCCCTGGAAGAGTCCATTAAACCTGCCGATAAGCCGGAGATTAAAAAACTCCCGGTCGATTTTATCGGCTTCCTGGCTGAGGCCCTGGAAAACCGGCCCGATATCTCGCAGGCCAAATTGGAAATGAAGAATAACCAGATCGAAGTTCGTTATGCCCGCAACCAGACCCTGCCCAATTTGCAGTTGACCGCCCAATATTGGACAACCGGCCAGGGCGGCGACCAGTTGATTTTCGAGGAAGGCGGCTCGATTTTTGAACCCCGGAAAGTGATCGGGATCATCAAGAAAGATGTCTGGGAGTCCATGAATGATGCCTTTGCCAACCTCTACAAAAACTATTCCGTTTCCCTGCAACTACAAATCCCCTTAAGCTTTTCTAAAGAGCGGGCCGACCTGGCCCAGGCCAGGCTCAGCCTCCAGGCAGCCTTCTTGAACCTGAAGAAGACCGAGACCACCATCTATTCGGAAATCAAAGAGGTCATCAAGGCCCTGGAGTTCAGTGAGAAACTGGTAGAAGCGAGACGGATAACCCTGGATCTCGAGGAAAAGAAACTGCAAGCAGAAGAAAAGAAGTATTCTGTCGGCCTGGTCTCCAATTATGAGGTGCTCTTAAAACAAAGAGACTTCCTGCAAGCCCAAACCAACCACCTGGAAGCCTTAAAAAACCACAACATGACCATTGCCGATATCAACCGCAAGCTCTCCCGCACCTTCCAGGTCTACGATATCAAATTCGCCGATTTCCTCAACCATTAACGGCGGGGTCGCACGCATGTTTAAACATGGGTTGGTGCGGCAACCGGGGTGGTCGCTGAAGGCCGGGATAACCTCGGCCAACCTGGGTAAGCCCGTTTACGAAAAAGCCCTTGAACAACACACCCAATACATCCGGGCCCTGGAAAGCTGCGGTCTCCAGGTAACGGTGCTGCCGGCCGTAGAAGAGTACCCCGATTCGGTATTCGTCGAAGACACGGCTGTTTTAACCGAAAAATGCGCGGTTATTACCCAACCCGGGGCTTTGTCGCGCCGGGGTGAAGAGATCCCCATCCGCGAGGCGCTCCGGGGTTTTTACACCGATATAGCCGCTATCACCCTTCCGGGCACCCTGGACGGCGGCGATGTCATGCGGGTTGACGATTGCTTCTACGTGGGCTTATCGGCGCGCACCAACCGGGCCGGGGCCGGACAATTTGCCGGCATATTATCGGGTTACGGCTTTCGGGTTATCACCGTCCAGATGGAGAAATTTCTCCACCTGAAGACCGGGCTCTCTTACCTGGAAAACAACCAGCTACTGATTTCCGGGGAGTTTATCGGCCGGCCGGAGTTCGATAAATTCCGGCACATCAAGGTGGATGAAGCGGAAGGCTATGCGGCCAACAGCATCTGGGTCAACGATATGGTGCTGGTCCCGGCCGGCTTCCCCCGGACCCGGGCGGCCATTACCGCCTGCGGTTACCGCACCCTGGAAGTCGATGTGTCGGAATTCCGCAAACTGGATGGCGGTTTGAGCTGCTTATCTTTGCGTTTCTAAAGACCGGGGGCGGTTGAATATTTTTTCTTGACCGCGGCCCTATATTTTTCTATAATAGAAGCATGGATGCCAGGAAGCGGATAGAAGAGTTAGCGCGGGAAATATTGCGTCACCAGTACCTCTATTACGTGGAGGCCAAACCGGGAATACCCGATAGCGAATACGACCGGTTGTATGATGAGCTCCTGGGCCTGGAGAATCGCTTCCCGGGGCTCGTCCTGGAAAACTCGCCCACCCGGCGGGTGGGATCGGATCTCGACAACACCTTCCCGGAAAAGGCCCATACCATACCTGTCTTGAGTCTCGATAAAGAGTATACCCTGGCCGGGCTGGAGAAATGGGTGAATAAGACCACCGCCAATGCGCAACGTAGCTTGAGCTTCGTGGTGGAAGAGAAGATCGATGGCGCCTCGATTGTGCTTTATTACCGGGAGGGGATGTTATCTGCTGCCCTGACGCGGGGCAATGGACTGGCGGGTAACGATGTGACGGAAAATATCCGTACCATCAAACAAATCCCCCTGATAACCGGGGAATTGACCGACTTTGCCGTGCGTGGCGAGATTTACATCAAGAAATCGGATTTCGAGAGGTTTAACCGGCAGTTCGAGAACAAGTATTCCAACCCGCGCAACCTGGCGGCCGGGTCGTTACGCAATCTCAAGTCTGCTATCGTCGCCCAGGTGCCGCTCAATATCCTCGTCTATGAGGGGTACTTCCAGCCGGATCGCTCGCTTACCGAGCATATCTGGATACTCTCCCGGCTCAAAGACCTGCATTTCCGCATCAACCGGGATATCGGTTTTTTCTCCGCTGAGGCAGCGGTCCGGGCAGAAGTAGCGAAGCGGTTACCCGGCATCAGGGTGGGGCCCATTGCCGGGCTGACCGCCTATGTCCAGGAGCGGATGGAGAAGCGGGACGGGCTCGATCACGAGATCGACGGCCTGGTCGTCAAGGTCAATGAAATCGATGTGCGCGACAGCCTGGGCTACACCTCCCATCACCCCCGCTGGGCCGTGGCCTTCAAATTCGATGCGCCCACTGCCCAGACCGTGGTCAAAGACATTCTCATCCAGGTAGGGCGCAATGGCCGGGTGACGCCGGTGGCCGTGCTGGACCCGGTCAAAATCGCCGGCAGTGTGGTTTCCCGGGCGACGTTGCACAACCAGGAGTACATCGACCTGCTCGAACTCGGGTTCGGCGATACGGTGGCCATTTCCAAGCGCGGGGATATCATCCCGGCCGTCGAAGAGGTCATCGAGAAGGCCCCGGATAATCCCTCCATCTTCAAATATCCCGAAATCTGCCCTTTCTGTACATCGCCCCTGGTCAAGGACGGCGCGCATCATTTTTGCAAGAACCGCGACTGCCCGGAGCGGATCAAACGCGCCATTATCTATTTTGTCGGCAAAGACCAGATGGACGTAGATACGCTGGGCGAAAAGACCATCGAGTTCCTTTATAACAAAGGCTTTATCAAGGGCATCCCCGATATTTACACCTTCGATTACCGGTTGTTGCTGGATGAAGAAGGATTCAAAGATAAGAAGATCGACAACATCACCCGTAGCCTGGAAAAGAGCAAAGACCAGCCTTTCAGGCGGGTGCTGGCCTCATTGGGCTTCGATGGCCTCGGCAAAACGGCGGCCAGCGACCTGATCAAAAATGGTTTTTATTCGATCGATTTTTTCATCGACAGCGCCGCTAAAGGCCGTATCGAGGATTTTACCCGCATCGACGGGTTTGCCGAGACCACGGCCGGACAATTGATTGCCCATTTTACCGATGAGCGGAACCTAAACCTGATCGGGCGCCTGCGGGCACTGGGGCTCAACTTCGCGGAACAGGTGGCCAGCGAAATAAAAACCCCGGAAGAGTTGGTTTTCCAGGATCAAATCTGGGTCATTACCGGTTCCTTTCAACACTTCGAGCCGCGGGAAAAGGCGGCTTTAGAGATTGAGAAACGGGGCGGCAAGGTCGTCAGCGCCATCTCTTCGAAGACCACCCACCTGCTCGTCGGCGCTTCCCCCGGTTCCAAACTCGACAAGGCCCGGGCCTTGAATACCCGCATCGTTAGCGAGCCGGAATTCCTGCAACTGCTCGCCCTTAAAGAAAGGGCCGAATTGCCCGGGAAATAAAACCGGCCATTTCCGCATACCCTTTGTCGGTGGGATGAATTCCCGGTAAGAGTTCGGGCCTCCCGGAAAAGAAACCGTATACATCGAGCAGGTGGACGCCTTCTTGTTTGGCCAGCCGGCGGATAGCCGGTACGATCTCTTCCGTTACCCGCCGCTGTGACACTTCGCTAAAAGTGGCCAGGTCGCAGTGAAAGATCGGCGGTATAGTGGCCAAAAAAATCATCCGGGCCGGGCGGGAAGACCGGTTATCCTGTTTAACCTGCCGGAGAATCTCTCCCATGTTGACCATAAACTCGGCCAACGGGGTAGAGTCGCCATCGATGCGTACATCGTTGGTACCCAGCATGATGATAACCACATCGGGATCGATGCGCCCGAGCAGGTCCGACTCTTTTAAAAACCGCCGGTATTCGCCCGATGTATGGCCGGGTCGCGCCCCTGATAAAACATTGGCCCGGATACCGGCATTTTGGAGCCGGTGTTTCAAATGGCGGGGATATTGGCCATACCGGCTCTGGGTCAGCGAATCGCCCAGGCACAGGATTTTATAGTATTTCTTGCCCTGGCTGCCGGCAGGCGAAAAATAAAAATAGAGGACAACCATCCCGGTGACGACTATTGCCAGCAGTACCGGGATCAGTCTTCGTCTCATTTCTCCTGTCTTTGATCCGATTTTTATCTACCTGCCTATTTTACCACAAGGGTAAAAAACCGGCAATATCCAGGAAAAAATCACGAACACCCGGGATAAATTTAGACCCGGGTTTTTGTTGCTTTTTTGAGCGGTTTTTGATAGTATTATAAACATGAATAAGATACGGTTTCTATTTGCGGTGGTGGTAGTTCTTATTCTCCTCTCATCTCTATTCCTGTTTAATACGGTAAAGTTCCGCCTGGACCCCGACCTGGTGAAGATTTCCGAATTCAAGATCACCCGCATTTCCGGCCCGGGCACCCTTTACATGAACGAAAATTTGGGCGGCAGCAACGATTTATCGGGCGCCAAACCGGTAGATATCAACTCCCTGGACGAGGACCGGCAGGTGTATTTAATGACCGATGCCCAGGTCTCTTTCGAGTTCTACTGCTGGGGGACCTCATTTACCGTGCTGCCCAATTCCCATCTCTTTTACCGGCCTGACCGGGAGGAATTCCGTTTCTTTGCCGGGGAATATGCCTGGAAGAGAGAGATCAAGAGCGACCGGAAAATCACGCTTATACTGGCGCTGGATAATGAGCCGGGCATGGAAACAACGGTCGGGAGCCTTACTTTATCGGGCGCCGGTCAGGTGAAGTTCTCTGCCGATCTCCTGGTCATATCGAACTTCTCGGGGAACCTCTCCCTCCAATACGGGGAACAGGCCTATGGATTGGCGGTCAATCAAATGCTGGTCCTGGGAAAAGATAAAAAAGTACAGGTCTTCGATATCCTACCGGCCCCTGAATTCATTTCACCGCAGGATAAATTTGTCATTATCGAAAAACCGGAAGATTCGATCCTGGATTTCAACTGGAAACCGGTGCTGGGGGCCAGGGAATACCTATTACGCCTGTATTCATCGAGCCTGAAAGAAAATGTGCTGGACGAGTGGCTGGTGGCAGACAATACCCGCAGGATCAACTTGCAGGTATACGAGTTGAGCGAATTCTTTTGGCAGGTCATGCCTTATGACAGTGCCGGCAAAAAAGAGGGAGCGCCGTCGCCACTCGGGCATGTACGGTTAAGCGGATTGCTCCAGGGTAAAGAGGATGCATTAAAACCCCCGCTGCTGAAGGTCACTTCGCTGACGGTCAGCGGTAATATGGTATTAATCAAAGGGGAAGCCGACAGGAATTCGTTGTTGTTCATCAATGGGGAACCGTACAGCATCAATATAGACGGTACATTTATTGCCACCCTTAATTTCCGGGAATTGGGCCAAAAAGCCATCCAGCTCCGGTTGGTGGCGCCCACAGGAGTTGAAAACAACCTAACCCGGCAAGTCAATATCTTTGATGAATGATCCTGGAAGCGAGTAGGGATAAACCGTATCGAGAAATAATTTTATTGGAGATCAAAAATGGGTTTGTTTTCAAAGTTGTATAACACTTTTGGTTCAGATTTGGCAATCGATCTTGGCACAGCCAACACCCTCGTTTACGCCAGGGGGCGGGGGATTTTGATCAATGAGCCTTCTATTGTGGCGATTGAAAAGAATACCGGTAAAATCCAGGCAATCGGGGGTGTGGCCAAAGAGATGCTGGGGAAAACCCCGGCCGATATCGTGGCCATCAGGCCTATGAAAGATGGCGTAATCGCCGATTTCGAGATTACGGAAAAGATGCTGGAGTACTTCATCAAGAAGACCCGTACCGGCACACAATTTTTAAAGCCGCGCATCGTCATCGGCGTGCCGTCCGAGATCACCCAGGTCGAACGCCGGGCAGTGCGTGATGCAGCTTTGCGGGCAAGGGCCAGCGAAGTATTCCTTATCGAGCAGGCCATGGCCGCAGCCATCGGCTCCGACCTACCGATTACCGAACCGGGGGGGAATATGATCGTCGATATCGGCGGCGGTACAACCGATGTGGCGGTGATCTCCCTATCCGGTATCGTCATCTCGAAATCGATCCGCACCGCCAGTAACGAGATGGACGAAGCCATTATCCAATACATTAAAAAGAAATACAACCTGCTCCTGGGCGAAAGAACCTCCGAGAGGATCAAAATCAAGATCGGATCAGCCTATCCGTTGGATGAGACGATCGATATGGAGATCAAGGGGCGCGACCTGGCCCACGGTATTCCCAAGACCATCACGGTCAACGATAACGAGATCCGGGAAGCCCTGGAAGGTGTCGTGCACACGATCGTCGAAGCGGTTAAAAATACCCTGGAAAAAACCCCGCCGGAACTGGCGGCAGACATTGTCGATCGGGGCATTATCCTGACCGGTGGCGGCTCTTTACTTAGAAACCTCGATAAGAGGTTGAGAGAGGAGACCAACCTGCCGGTATTCATTGCCGATGAACCGCTATCGTCGGTAGTCATGGGCGCCGGTAAGATACTCGATAATATCGACCTCTTACGGAAAGTTGGCCAGAATTACTAGCCGGCAAAGAACGATAAACTTGATGCAGAGGAAAGACATTTCACCCGAACGAAAAACCATCATCCTGGTGGTCGTTTTATTCCTGAACCTGGTACTGATGTCCACCCGGGTGGTAATGAAAAATGAAAAATCCCTATTAAACAACATCATCGGGTTAATCGCCGCCCCTTTCAAGATCGGGTTCCAGAAGGGGGTCGATCTTATCTCCCATAAAATAAGGCGCTATATCTTTCACCAGCACATATTCGATAAATACACGGCAGTCAGGAAAGAGCAGGTGCAATTAAAATATGAAAACTACCTACTCAAAAAAAAAATAATGGACGAAGCTTTCCTGGAACGTTTAAAAGAGCTCGGCGCCGATTACCTGGAAACCGATGTGATCTCAATAGACCCAAATTTCCCCTTCGCCAACCTGACTATCGATAGGGGCTCAAGCGATGGAATCCGCAAAGATATGGTGGTACTGAACACCGACACCCAATTGGTCGGCCGCATCACCGAGCCGATCTCCCCGATCACCTCCCGGGTTCGATTGATCACCAATTCCGTAGGCGGGGCCGGCGCATACATTAAGAAAAACATGCTGGAGGGTTTTTTGACCGGGGAAAACAGCAAAATCTGTCTATTTAAATACCTACTCGAGAATAAACCGGTAGACATTGGCGATGAAGTCGTTTCATCCGGGACGGACGGTATTTTCCCGGCTTATCTGTCGGTCGGTACAGTGATACGAATCGAAAAGGAATACCTGGTGCAGAAAGTCTATGTCAAGCCCTATTTTATCGAGAAACCGATCAAAAAACTCTTCATCATCAGGAATAAAACCCATGAATAGAAGGGCCAAAATTCTCTTGTTTTTACTGTTGATCGGTCTGCAAATCGTCAATAACCGGTACGTTTATACCCTGAAGGTAAATATCGATTTCCTTTTCTTGATCCTGGTTTACATTTCATCCCGGTCCAATTTCGGTCTGTCCATCTTGACTGCCGCACTAATCGGTCTATTTACCGATTTCTTCAGCGCCGGGGTACTGGGTATATTCGGTTTTTCCCGCACCCTGGCCGCTTACCTGATCTACCAGGTAGCCGTTTTTTTGGATATCCGCAAGAGCCTTTTCCTGTTCTTTTCGATCGCCCTCTCCTTATCGCTATCCAATTTTTTGGCCAACTTTTTTTTGGTCATCATCCTCGATTACCGGGTCAGCCCCCATCTTGTCCTTTACACGCCATTATTGACTGCGCTTGCCGGTACGCTGCTGCTCATGCCGCGTAAGCTGAGAGAACTCCTCGATGTATATTGAGAAACGGAAGGTTTCCCCGGAAAATATCCGGCAGCTCTTCATCAAGATAAATATCCTGGTGATCATCGTTTTTGTGGCCCTCCTGTTCGCTTTCTGGAGCATCCAGATATTAAAGAATCAACATTACACGACTCTTTCCGTCCAGAATATCACCAAAACCCTGGAGGTCAAGGCCCCACGAGGATTTATCCGGGATCGCCACTACCGGATCATGGCCGAGAATAAACTCCATTTCAACCTTTTTTTAATCAAGGAAAACGCCAAAGATATCCAACGCTCGATAAATCTCGCTTGCTCCCTGACCGGCCAGGATGAGAAGGAGATACGCCGGCGCATCGATAAATTTAGGGATTTTCCCGGTGGTTACACCATTCCCCTGGAAAGATCTCTTTCCCTGGCAAAGGCCATCTATGTCGAGAGCCATGCCGACGAATGGCCGGAATTCATCATCGATATCGAACCGGCACGCGCTTACCCACACAACGATTTGGCTTCCCATGTGCTCGGTTATGCGGCAGAGCTCGGTCCAAAAGAGCTCGAAAGAGTTAAAGACCAGGGATACACCCTCGGCGATAAAATCGGCAAGAGCGGTATCGAATACCAATACGAAAAGCTGCTCCGGGGAAAGCCCGGATCTACCGTTATGACCCGGGATCACCTGGGGCTGGTGCGCGAGAAGTTATCTGAAAAAAAACCGGAAATCGGCGACTGCATCGTTTTGACCATCGATCTCGAGCTGCAAATATTTATCGAAAACCTATTTAAAGACCAGCGCGGCACCATAGCGGTGCTGGATCTCGCCAGCGGGGACATACTGGCCCTGGTCGGCAAACCCAATTTCAACCCCGATTTTTTTACCAGCTCCTTTGATCCGCAAGCATGGTCGGCCCTGGTCGATAATCCCGACAAACCCCTGCACAATAAATTTATCCAGGGAAACTATTCCCCCGGCTCGGTCTTTAAAATCGTCATGACCCTGGCCGGCCTCGAAGAGAAGCTGATCGAGCCGACCACCAGCGTCTATTGCCCCGGGACGGTTAAAATCTATAACGATATTCGCCGCTGTTGGAACCCGGATGGGCATGGCCGGATGAATTTATACCAGGCCATCGAAAATTCTTGCAACATCTACTTTTTTACCCTGGGGAAAAGAATCGATATCGAGGTCATCGAGCACTATGCCCGACTCCTCGGCCTGGGGGAGCGAACCGGTATCGACTTACCCAACGAAAGCAGCGGCCTTGTGCCCAGCCGCACCTGGAAATGGGAAAAACGCGGCCAGAAATGGTTCCCGGGGGACACCATCTCGATCGCCATCGGCCACGGCATGTTGACTGTCACCCCGGTGCAGATACTCCAACTCATCGGGACCGTCGCCTTGCGTGGGAAAAAGCCCAATCTACACCTGGTCAAAAGAATCGAAAAAAACGGGAAAGTCCTGCAAGAAAATACCCCCCGGTTTACCCAGGTGCCCATCTCCCCGGGCAGTTTCGAGACCGTGATCGAAGGGCTCTACCGGGTAGTCAACGGGCAAGGCACCGGTCGGGCGGCCCGCATCGACGGTTTCGATATTTGCGGTAAAACCGGCACCGGCCAGATCATCAGCAAAGAAAAAACCGAATACCGGGAACTGGTCAAGCAAACCCGCTTCATCCCCCATTCCTGGTTTGCCTCTTTTGCTCCCCGGGTCAATCCACGGGTGGCCATGGTGATATTCGTAGAAAATGGCGGAGATGCCGGGGCAGTGGCTGCACCCCTGGCCAGGGAGATATACCGGCAGATTTTCGGGGAAAACAAGAAATGAGAAACTGGTTCAAATACTTCGACAAACCCGCTTTTTTTGTTATCCTGTCCCTGGCTTTTGCCGGTATTATCCTGATTTACAGCGCCTCCCACGGTACCGACCGGCCCTATTATTTGAAACAATCCCTATGGCTGGCCGTATCGGTGCTCGCCTTTTTCATCATCCTTCGCCTGAACACCGAGAAAGTCTTTCAATCCGCCCTCCCCATCTATTTTATCCTGCTCGTCATGCTCTTCTTCCAACTCTTCCTCGGGCACCTGACTGCCGGCACCCGCAGTTGGATCAAGACCGGCATATTCGATATCCAGATCTCCGAATTCATTAAAATCCCCCTGGCCATCATCCTGGCCAGGGCACTGACCAAATTCCCCATCATCGGCTGGAAAGAGTATATCAGGTTGATTGCCATTATCGGTACTCCCTTTGTGCTCATCGGTATGCAACCCGACCTGGGCACGGCCTTCATGATCTCTTCCTTTTTTTTGATGTGCTTGCTTTTAAAAAAAATCAGGACCATCATCCTTATCTTTTCCCTGATCATGGTCCTGGGCGGTATTTTCACTGCCTGGAATTACGTATTGAAACCCTACCAGAAGAACCGCCTCATCTCTTTTGTTAACCCGGGAAAATACCAGAAATCCGCCGGTTACCAGATCATCCAATCCAGGATCGCCATCGGCTCGGGCGGTATAGCCGGTAAAGGTTATTTGAACGGGACCCAGTCCCAATACAAATTTTTACCCACCCGCCATACCGATTTTATTGTCTCCGTCCTGGGCGAGGAATTCGGTTTCTTCGGTATTACTTTTATCTTCGTCCTGTTCTTCTTGCTTTTTTACCGGCAATTCAATATCCCCCAACAGAAAACCGATGAAGAATTCTACTTCGTTTACCTCTTCAACTTCCTCATCTTCTTCCAGTTTCTCATCAACATCCTGATGTCCATCGGCCTCTTTCCCGTTCTCGGCATCCCGTTACCCTTTATCTCTTACGGCGGTTCCTCCCTACTCGCCTTCTTTACCGGCGAGGCCCTGATATTCAGGATTAAAATCAACAACCTGCTCACTTAAAACACATGGAAACAGGAAAAATGACCATCCAGGAATTGATGTTTCATATCGAGAACCCCCAGGTCTACAGCGGCCGGGAGATCAATGTCATCCGCAAGCACCCCGGCCCGGGCGACCGACTGCATATCTGCCTCGTCTTCCCCGATAAATACGATATCGGCATGAGTCACTATGGCTTGCAGCTCCTTTACCACCAGCTCAACCGCTTACCGCAGGTGGTGGCCGAAAGGTGCTTTTTACCCGATAAATCGGCCATCACCGTTTTTAAACAACACCAGGTACCCCTCTTCTCCCTGGAAAGCAAACGCCCCCTGAAAGACTTCGACCTGATCGGTTTCTCCCTCTTAAGCGAGATGAACTACACCAATGTGCTCCAGGTGCTGGACCTGGCCGGTATTCCCCTGCTCTCCCGGGACCGGGATCATGACGACCCCCTGGTCGCGGCCGGCGGTATCTGTTCAATTAACCCCGAGCCCCTGCGCGATTTTATCGATGTGTTTGCATTCGGCGACGGTGAGGCCCTTTTCCCGGAAATCCTGGATGTACTCGTAAAAGCGGGTGGGAAAAAAGGTGGGCGAGAAACGATAATCGACCAATTCAGCCACCAGCCCGGGCTTTATGTCCCCGCCCGCGTACCGGTGCACCGGCAGGGGCGCTTCTATCTCCCCGCCTTAAATCCCGGGCAAATCGAAAAACAGACCATTGCCGACATAGACGAAAGCTTCCCCGATGAGAAGCTCATCGTACCCATTACCAACGTGGTATTTAACCGCTTGACCGTGGAAATCGCCCGCGGCTGCCCGCAGACATGCCGCTTCTGCCAGGCCAGGTCTTATTATGCCCCCTTTCGTTGCAAATCCCTACCCAGAACCATCGGCCATATTAAAAACGCCCTCCCCGGCACCGGGTTTGAAACCTTTTCCCTGTCCACCTTAAGCGCCGGCGATTACCCCCAGATGAAAGAAATATTAGAACTGATCCCCCAGGTCATCTCCCCGGACATCTCCTTCTCTGTCTCCTCATTAAGACCGGCCGCCATATCCCCCTATCTCCTCTCCACCATCTCCCTGTTCAGGCGCACCGGCATCACCATCGTTCCGGAAGCGGGCTCCGAAAGGTTAAGGCGGGTGATCAACAAAGATGTAACCGACCGGGAAATATTCCAGGCCATCGATCTGGCCTGCCACCACAATTGGCAGAAGATCAAGCTCTACTTCATGATCGGTCTGCCCACCGAAACCGAGCAAGATATCGATGCCATCGTCACCCTGGTCGAACAGATACTCGAAAAAATCCGCGCGCACAAAAAAAAAATGGGGCTCCATATCTCCTTCTCCCCCTTTGTACCCAAACCCCACACCCCCCTGCAATGGGCCCGGATGGAAAACCTGGCCGAGATCGACGCCCGCATCGCCCGCTTAAAAAACAGCTTAAAGAAGTACAGGTGGATAAACATGGATTTTCACGCCCCACAGAACGCCATCATCGAAACCATCCTCACCCGTGGCGATAACCGGGTGGGCGGGCTATTGCTGGCCGCCTTACAGGCCGGAGAAATATTTTCTGCCTGGGCCGGGGAATGCCATTTCGCCACCTGGGAGGCGTTGATCGATCGGTTTAACTGCCGCGAATTTTTAACCGAGATCGATCCCGAAGAACCCCTACCCTGGGATTTCATCCAGGTCAATTATACCAAAGAACACCTCGCAAAAGAGTACCGGAAAGCCCTGGCCGGCGAGATGACGCCCCCCTGTTCCCCCGATCGGTGCCGGGTTTGCCAGGGGTGCGCACACGGTTTCCCCGCCCCTGGACCTCAGCCGGGCGACACGAATGAAGCAGGGATTCTTCCCCAGATTCCCCAGCCCCCAGCCCCCAGGGAAACCACCTTCCAGCAAATCAGGCTCTTTTACGAGAAAAAAGACGATTTCATCTTCTTTTCCCACCTCTCCCTCATCAAGTACCTGGAGCGCATTATTCGCAAAGCCGGCCTGGAATTTAAATGTAGCGGGGGCTTTCATCCCCGCATCAAGCTCAGCACCCTACCGCCGCTGCCGGTGTACGCCACCGGGCTAAACGAAGTCGCCGAGATCTATGTCCCCCAGGGATTAAAAGAACAGGACATCCTAAACACCCTCAACCGGGCTTCCGGTGATTTTCAATTCCAGGGCGTACTCGCCTGTCCCCATTCCCCTTCCCTAACCCGGGATATCGCCTCCATCCATTACCGGATGATGCTCGCTCATCTCCAATCCTATGCCCAGGAAATACTCAAGAACCTCTCCGCTACCGATGCTGTGGTCTTCGACCAGGACCTCCTCAGCCTGCGCATCGATTATGCGCACGGCGGCCAGGAACGGTTTGCCCGCATCTATAAGTTAATCGACCCAGAAAAGAAGTTGACCCGGCATCTCACCCGCACCCAGGTCACCTTCCGCTCGATTAGCACCCTTTAAATTTCGACAATTTGCGGGGAAAGTCAATAGGCGCAGGAAGAATTTATCGCCAACGATGTGTGACCTCGATGAGATACTCCCGTCTACCAAAGGGGAAACGGGCGGGGGAGGTCGTAGAGGGTGCGCGAGAGGGAGAGGAGGAGGTGGATGGTTTGCCGGCGTAGGGGGGCGGCAGCGGGGGCAACGATCTGGCCCAGGGCCGAAGCGGCTTTGATGGCATCGTGCAGGTTGGCTATGGCGGCCAGGCGGCCGGCACCGGTGCGGTTGCGGATATCTTGTAAATGGGCCAATGCCTGTTGCCGAAAACGCCTATCCGGGCCTCCCGCATCCAGGGCAGCGATCTCGACCAGCAACTCATCGATGCGCCCAATCACCGTCTGCGTGACTTCCAGGCCCAGGCTGGTCTCAAACAGCTTCTTCTCGCCCGCGAAGACCTCGCTCTTAACTTCGTAATGTTTGATCTCATCGGGCAGTTTCAGCCAGTAAAAGAGACGTTTCTCCTCGCCGGCCAAAAGCTTTATCTTGAAGCCGGGATCGTCCCCCGGCTCGGGCTGCGGTTCATACCCATAGCCCAGGCAGCCGTCCGGCAGGCCCTCCTTGACCAGCAGGTCGCGCTCGCTGCTGCCCCGGTTCTTGAGCACCAATTCCAGCGGCAATACCCGGCTCAAGTCTGATGGGCTGTATACATCCTGGCTAAATTGCCCGGCCGCCCGGCCGAGCAATGGGCCGAACACTTCCGTGCCGGAACTGAAAAGCAGCGGCAGGCCGATGACCAGCACCTGTCCCTGGCCATAGCGCCGGGTGCAGATGACCGCTTCCTGGCCTGCCCTTGTCCGGGCAATGACCTCGACATCTTCCTTGATCTTGACCAGGCGCAGCCGGTGTTTCTCCGCTAAGATAATCTCACCGCCCGGGCCCAGGCTGCCGGGCAAGACCTCGATCACCTGCTGGCCGCGCCGGGCCGGCACGGCCTCGATCCTGACCCCCAGCCAGTCCGCTAACTCCGGGTTTAACAGCGGGTGGCTGCAAACCAGGATCAGCCCTTCTCCACGCCAGACCCGCTCCTTCATCTCCGCGGCCAATTCCTGGCCGAAGAGCGGCCCGGCCAGGGCCACGGTAACGTTGGTCTCATTGCTGTGATAGGCGATATAAGCCGGCTCTAGACCGCTGGCCGCCCGTACCTCCAGGCCCTGGGACTGGAGCAGGCCGTGGATGAACCCGGCGGCTAAAAGCCCGGCTTTCGACATGTCTATCCCCATGACCAGCACCCGTGGCCGGACAGCGATGCGTTTCTCCTGCTCGACTGCCGGCAGTACCGATAAATCGGCCCCACCGGCTTCCCGGCCAAAGACCTTGACTATAACGCGGTAGGTCCCTTCCCGCAGGTTGAGTACCAGCGGGCGGGTGAGTGTCTGGCTCTGCGAAATCCCCAGGGTCAGCGCCAGTTCCTCGACTTGCATCACTTCGTCGCCCTCTTTATCCTTGATCTCGATGAGCAGCGGCTCTTCTTGCAGGCAGGCATTGCCGGTGTTCTCGATATCGATCGCCGCTTGTACCGGCGTCTCGCTCCCGGCCTGGATCACACCCGGCGTCAGGGTCAAGCCCACGGTCACCGAGTGCGTCTCCTCGAGCAGCACATCGGCTGCGAGCAGTTTTTCCACGCCGCTGCCGGCCAGCTTCTGCCGGATGATGTATTCCCCGGCCGGATAAACGCCGGTATCGAATAGGTCGATCAGGGTGCGGGTGGCAAAACCGCCCAGTTCCTCGGTGCGTGCTACCTGGAAGATGGCCGGGCCGCCCGCTGCCGGCGCTATGCCCAGATCGAGCACCAGCGACAGACCCTCTGCCTGGTTGTTGATCAAGCGGGTCAATATCTTGACCGCTGTCCGCGCCGGCCAACTCACCGGCTCGATGGTCAAAGTGGAAAATAGCCGCGGCACTTCCAGGCTCATGGCCACCTGGTTGTTGTCTTCGTTATACTCTTTAACCGCATGGGCGGCATCGACCTGGAATAAAAGCTCGTGGCTGCCGGCCTGGCCTCTGCCGTCCCAATCGAACCGGACATCCAGCTCCTGCCCGGCCGCTAAACCGGGAATAACCTGATCGCCGGCCTGGCTGCCGTTAACCGAAAAATCGAGACCGAAAGAGGGGCTGGCGGTCTTGCCGCTGTTCTTGACCGCTAAATTAAAAGTATAATTCAACCCGTCGGGGCTTGCATTTTGCAGGGATAGGCTCAGATCGGGCAGGTCTGCGCCATAAGTAAAGCTTGTCTCCTTCTGCGAGGTCAAACCCTCCTTTTCGAGCACGGCAGATATGGCGTGCCGGCCGCCGCTTAATCGATCATGGGCAATAACGATCTCTTTTCGGCCCGGGCCGGACATCTCCAGGCTCTCCCGGTGCACGGGCTGCCCAGCCAAAAATAGGTCCAGGTTGGCTGCACCCTGACCGCTGTAATCGACCCACACCAGCACATCTTCCTGGCCGGTCAGGTAGACGGCCCGGTCGGTGGCCAGACCGATCAGCACGGCATCGCCGACAGCGAAGGCCAGGCTGCCCGATACGGCCAGCAGCCGCCGCTCGCCCTGGGTGTAAAGACCATAGACCAGGTGATGGGTGCCGGCCTCAGCGGTCTCCAGGAGGTAAGAGGCCAACGCCTCGGTCTTCTGGCCGGCCGTTAAGGTGACCCCGGTTTCCCCCAGGCTAACCCATTGCCCGGAGGGTTTGACCAACCAGGAATAAAGCGCGCAATTTGTATCCTGGTTGGACTCGAAGGTCAGGGATACCGGGATGCTCTCACCGGGCGCATACCGCCCTTTGGAGAGGTCTGAACGCGCGGTCTTGACCTGGAGGCCGGAGACATCGAAGGCGCGGCTGCCGGACAGGGTTTCTCCCCCGCCAGCCGGGATAAATTCCCAGGCGAGCGCATAACTCCCGCCCAGGGTAGCTGCCGGCACCATCAATTCGGCCATAGCAGATGAACTGAGACTTATGGTTTGCGTGTCGTTAAAACACTGGACGGTCAGGTTGCCGGGGGTTTCGGCGGAGAAGACGGCATGAACGACCTGGCCGGGCGCATAGACCTGCTGATCGAGCTCGACACTGACCGGCCCACGGAAATTTAAGTAGATATCGTTTAAATGAATGCCTTTGCCGCCTTCATGGTAGATGCCGTAAAAGACTTTGCCCTCCCGCTGTTCGCTTAACGGTAGGCTAAATTCCAATTGCGCTGGGCCGGGACCGGCGGTAAAGGTTTTTTTATCGCTAAAATCGCCCCAGTTGACCACTGCCTCCAGGGGCAGGGCAACGGTGCCCCCGGCAGCCACGGTAATGGTCAGCATGGCCGTATCGCCGACATCGTAGAGCGATTGGTCCAGGCTGGCCGACACATCTAGCCTGATGCCGTTGACCCGGAAATGCCAGTTGCCGCTAAAAACGCCGTTTCTCACCCCGCTGCCGGTCAATGTATAGTGCAAGGGGTAGAGGCCGGCGGGCAAATCTGCGGCCGCTTCGATGATGATATCTGCGATCTCGGTCTCTTCCCCGGGCTGAAGCAGCACGGTCCGCTCCTGATTTAGGGTGTCGAAGGCCTGCAGGCTGAGAGACGCCTCGCCCGGCAGGTGGCCTTCGTTCTTCAATTTCAGGGTGACGGCGGTAAATTCCCCGGCCCCGATCTCCAGGTCTGCGGGCAATGAGCTGACCCGGATATCTGCGCCGCTGATGGCAACGGTGGCGGTCAGCTCTTGTAAAGATTCCCCGGAGGCAGCGACCAATGAAGCTTTGATGGTCTTTTCGCCGGGCAGAAGACCGGCGGTGGAAAAACCGAAAATCTGCGTCAGCACGTTTCCGGGAGGAACAGAGATGCTCTCTTCCTGGGTGCGGCCAGCGACCTCCATCACCAGGCTGCCGGCAAAGGGCTGAAAGCCGGTGTTTTGCACGGCCAGGTTGACCGGGATGCGGTCGCCTGCGGCCGGGTCGATGGTAATGGTGGCGGCTGTCTCTTTTAACGGCACGACCGCCAGCACTTGCTGAATAGGAACAGAGACCTTATCACCGCCGATGCTCAACGTATAATCGCCTGTTTCGGCAAAATCCACGGCCAGCACATCGCTAACAACCTGGCCGGGGAGCAAATAATAAGTGCGCACGTCGGAAATGAGGGGCACTGGGGCACCGGCCCGGCTGAGGGTCAGCGTTACCGGGATCTGACCGGCCACGCTATCGCTGTTTTGCAGGGTATAAGCGAGCTCGTTTTTGCCCAGCGGGTAGCGATGGCCGCCGCTCAGGGCGATGGTGCCGATGCCGGCCGGGATAACGGTAAAGGGGATTTCCGTTCCTGCTATTTTGCCGGTGCGGTAGGTGAGTAAATAGTTTCCCGGTATAAGCCCGAAGTCCAGGGTATCGGTAATGGCCGGCTGCCCGGGATAGAGGTGATAGCTCTTTTCTATTACCTGGAGCGGTTCTGCCTGGCCGACCGGATACAGCCCGGCATGGAGGGTTTCGGCAAAGGCCAGGCCGCCGTTATTGGCTAGCTTATAGGCGATGGTTACGGCGCCTTCGCGGCTGACCGGCGGTACATCGATCTGGAAATGCTCCTGGTAGCCATAGGGTATGGTTATCGTCTGCTGCCGGTTGATATCGCCGGTGACTGAAACGGAGTAGGTTTTAGCGGCGTCAATGGTATCGAAAAACGAGAGCAGCCGTTCTTCACCGGGTTTGAGGATCACATCTTGATCGATAAGAGCGGGTAGAACCGCCTCTGGCCCGGTGACAGAGACATGCACCTGGGCTTCGATTTTACCGCTGTTGGATAATCTGAGCTTGACCGCGAAGGGTTTGTCACCGGCATATCCGGGCGCCTCGATGGCCAATTCTATGGCCGGTTCGGCCACTTCCAGAAGCATTTCGGTCTGGCAGAGGATGTTTGTCGAAGCGCCCAATAGCTCCCCGTCAGCGACGGTCTGACCGATCTCGGCCCGTATTTTCCAGGTTCCGGTCTCTGTCCCGTTAAAGACGATGCTATCGCCAAAACTGATTCCTGGGGCCAGGGAGAGCGGGCTCTCTTTGAGAACTGTGGTCTCCCCGGCGGGCGAGGTCTGCTTGACGGTGTAAATTAGGTCGGTGTATTCCCCGGCCGTGCCGTTCAGCACCTCGGCTAAGAGCGTTACCTGCCCTCCGGTTTTTACCAGCAGCCCATTACCGGGGCCAGGGTTTAAGCTAACCGACACCCCGGCCTCCCGCACGCCAAAATAATCGCTATCCGCGGCCAGCACCTGCCCCAGCGACGACACCAACTCCGTCTTGAGCTCGTATACTCCGGCAGGGAGAGTATTTCCCGTGGCCAGGTCGATATGGGCGGAAGTACCGGCTGCGATATCGATCGGGTAATCCACGGCCCAGACTTTCTCTTCGGTTATCCCGGAGCTAAACCCCACCTGCAATAGACCGCACCAGCCGGAATAATCCCCTTCCACGCCTTCTTCGACCAATCTGCAGCCGGTGGTATAAAAATCACCGCCGCTCTTTACCAGGGCGGGCGCACCC
>Ga0315287_10000134_pt1 | contig 61016 bp, 43 predicted proteins | sample YL17G11_0_MG_FD_205037 | JGI IMG/M metagenome (GOLD analysis project Ga0315287, IMG submission 205037) | Sediment microbial communities from Yellowstone Lake, YNP, Wyoming, USA - YL17G11_0 | ecosystem: Environmental > Aquatic > Freshwater > Lake > Sediment | place: USA: Wyoming | collected...
ACGTCCTCCGTCGGTTGGCTGGTGAGAACCACGGTGTAGCTCCCGCCGGCCCCGCCCTCGGTGGCCGAGATTGTCGACGGCGAGACCGTCACCCCGGCCGTGTCGTTGTCGGTGATGTCCACGGTGACGTCGCTGATGACCAGTCCGTTGTAGTTCGGGTCGTCGCTCGCGGCCTCATGGGTGATCGTTCCCTCATGATCGCCCTCGGCCACGAGATCGTTCACGGCCGCTACGGTGATGGTCTGGGGGTCGTCCCAGTCGGTCGAGGTGAACGTAATGGACGCAGCCAGAGCCTCGCTCCCGGCGCCGAACAACACAGTCGTCGGATCAGCCGTGACCTGGTCGTCGACGGAGACGTAAACCGTCACGTCCGCCGTCGGCTGACTGGTGAGAACCACGGTGTAGCTCCCGCCGTCCCCGCCCTCGGTGGCCGGGATGCTCGCCGGCGAGACCGTCACTCCAGCCGTGTCGTTGTCGGTGATGTCCACGGTGACGTCGTCGATGTCCAACTCGTCGTAGTTCGAGTCGTCGCTCGCGCTCTCGTGGGTGATCGTTCCCTCACGATCGCCCTCGGCCACGGAGTCGTCCACGGCCGCTACGGTGATGGTCTGGGGGTCGTCCCAGTCGGTCGAGGTGAAGGCAACGGACGCAACCAGAGCCTCGCCCCCGGCGCCGCCGAACGACACGCTCGTCGGATCGGCCGTGACCTGGGCGTCGGCGTAGACATTGACCGTCACGTCCGCCGTGGGTTGGCTGGTCAGAACCACGGTGTAGCTCCCGCCGTCCCCGCCCTCGGTGGCCGAGGTTGTCGTCGGCGAGACCGTCACTCCAGCCGTGTCGTTGTCGGTGATGTCCACGGTGACGTCGTCGATGTCCAACTCGTCGTAGTTCAGGTCGTCGCTCGTGGCCTCATGGGTGATCGTTCCCTCATGATCACCCTCGGCCACGAGATCGTTCTCGGCCGCTACGGTGATGGTCTGGGGGTCGTTCCAGTCGGTCGAGGTGAAGGCAACAGACGCACCGAGAGCCTCGCTCCCGGCGCCGCCGAACGACACGCTCGTCGGATCGGCCGTGACCTGGGCGTCGGCGGAGACGTAAACCGTCACGTCCGCCGTCGGCTGGCTGGTGAGAACCACGGTGTAGCTCCCGCCGTCCCCGCCCTCGGTGGCCAAGATGCTCGCCGGCAAGACCGTCACTCCGGCCGTGTCGTTGTCGGTCACGTGAGCCTTGAGATAGGCGACCCTGCCGCTAAAGCAGGAGTCTCCACTGGCCAAGGTGTGGGTGATCACCCCGTCGTGAGGCGAGGGCTCCACGACCGGGTCGTTGTAGGCCGTAACGGTCACGGTCTGGTCGTCGTCCCAGTTGTCGTAGGTGAAGGTCAGGGTTGTCGGAGAGACCGTCGCCACGCCGTCGGTAGTGAGGGTAACCGTGACTGTCTTGCCGTGCCCCGGCCGGAAAGCGAGATGCACCTTGTAGGTGTCGGTCGCGCCGCCCTCGGCGACGTTGGTGTTTCCCGCGGTCTCGGTGATGTGCAGGACCCAGTCGTTGTCATCGATGTCGACGGTAAGGTTAGACGTGAGTCCGTTGTAGCTACCGTCCGCGCTGGAGGAGGTGTGGGTAATCGTGGCCGTGTGGTCGCCTTCCTGGATGCTGTCGTCGACGGCCGTGACGGTGACGGTCTGGAAGTTGTTGTAGTTGCTTTGGGTGAAGGTCAGGGTACTCTTGTCCAGGGTTATCTGCCCGACCGGCGAGAACGTGAGAGCGATGGTTACGTCCGCCGAGGGCTGGCTCTGTAGTTTCAGTTTGTAGGTCTCGGAATGGTGCGAGCCCGCGCTCTCCGTGACACCCACGTCGCCACCGTGCTCGACCTGAAAGATGAGACTGCCACCGGCCAACGCGACCTGTCCCAGACCTAGGGCCAGGCCGAGGACGAGCAAGCCGGCCAGCAGCCCCAGGACGAGTTTACGCGGTCGGGTGGCATTCCGCCTTGACCAATCTGCCATTGAGCGTCCCTCTTCTCTTGGTCTTCTCTTGGTCCGAATCTTGCCTAGCGCGCCGGCTTCGCACCTCCCGTCTTCTCCCATTCACGTTTCACCCTCGGGAGTAGGCGCCAATTGATCGTGGGCGGTTCAATCCCGGAGTCGGGTCAGGGGAGCCGGGTGGCACTAGACACCCAGGCTTCCAGCATATGGAGAGGAGCGGGCGTCTATGCGCCTCTGAACCAGGAAGGGCATGCCGGTATGACCCCCCGGCCCAGGGCATAAGGAGTTGAAGTCGTGGAGCCAGGCAGTTTGAGCGGCGGGAGGTGCGTCTTGTCTGTGGTCAAACGCGAGACTGTCCGGTCTTCCGCGACCGACCGCCACTCCTCCCTGCCCCCCTGGACCCTGCGGTCAGTGGACGAACTGGTCCGCGAGCTTGACACAGACCGCGTCCGGGGTCTGGAGGCGGCCGAGGCGGCCAGACGGCTGACCCTCTTCGGTCCCAACGAGATCAGCGGCGCCCATCACATCTCGCTGGCGCGCATCTTCATCTCCCAGTTCACGGACTTCATGGTCTTGGTCCTCATCGCGGCCGCCATCGTCTCTTACTTCCTGGGCGAGGTCGCGGACGTGGTGGCCATCCTGGCCATCGTTATCCTCAACGCCGTCCTTGGTTTCGTCCAGGAGTACCGGGCCGAGCGGGCCATGGAACGGTTGCGCGAGCTGGCCGCGCCCACGGCGCGCGTTGTCCGCCGCGGGGCCGGAACTCGGTCCTGGGAGGGCGCGGAGGCTGGGGAACTGGTCATCCCGGCCCGCGAGCTGGTTCCGGGTGACGTGGTTCTCATCGAGGCCGGCGATCGCGTGGCGGCCGACATGCGGGTCCTGGAGGCCCACTCCCTGCAGACTCAAGAGGCCGCCCTCACGGGCGAGTCCACTCCCACGCCCAAGACCACGTCGGTCCCGCCGGAGCCGTCGGGCCTGGCCGACCTGGCCCACGGGCTTTTCATGGGCACGGAGGTCGCCAGCGGGCGTGGCCTGGGCCTGGTCGTGGCCACGGGGGCCACGACCGAGTTCGGCAAAATCGCCGGCTTGATCGGGCGGGCCGCCCGGGGCTTCACCCCGCTGCAGCGCCGGATGGAGGAACTCGGGCGCTATCTGGTCCTAGCCTGCCTCGTCGTCTCCGGTCTGGTGGTCTGGGCCGGGATCCTCCGAGGCGAACCACCCCTTCAGATGCTTCTGGCCGGGGTGAGCCTGGCCGTGGCCGCCATCCCCGAGGGTCTGCCGGCGGTCGTGACCGTCCTCTTGGCCCTGGGGGTTCAGCGAATGATCCGACGGAGGGTCATCGTCCGCAAGCTTCCCGCCGTCGAGACGCTCGGTTGCGCCACGGTGATCTGCGCCGACAAGACGGGAACCCTGACCCAGAACGAGATGACCGTCAGTCGACTCTGGACCCCGGCCGGCCTCTACGACGTCACCGGGCAAGGTTTCGGCCTCCGAGGCGCCGTGAGGTCGGTTCAGGGTAGCCGTGGGATCGACCCGGCTTTGCGCCTTCTTCTTGTGGGAGGGGTGCTCTGCGCCAACGCCCGGCTCGCGCGCGACGATGCCCCCGCGCGCGTCGAGAGCCGGCGACTCCCGCCCGCGGGCCACACCCCCGGTCGGATGATCGTCCACGGCGACCCGACGGAAGGCGCTCTTCTGGTGGCCGCGGCGAAGGTGGGGATCATCAAGCCCGTGCTGGACAGGCGCTTCCCCCGTCTCGGCGAGATCCCGTTTTCCGCGGAGCGGAGACGGATGACGACAATCCATCGCCTCGGGAGCGAGAGCGGCCTCAGCAGCGGGGTTGGCCTCAGCAGCGGGGTTGGCCCGGGTTCGGCCGTCGTCTTCTGCAAGGGCGCCCCGGACACGATTCTCGACCTCTGCCCTTACTACCAGGGCCGCCAGGGTCCCCTGGCCCTGACCCGCGAGGGCCAGGCCAAGATCCTGGCCGTGAACGCCGGGATGGCCGCCTCCGGCCTGAGAGTCCTGGCCGTGGCCTACCGCCCCCTACCGGTCCAAACGGCGATCGACGAGTTCACCGAAACCGGCCTTGAGGAAGGGTTGATCCTGGCCGGCCTGGTTGGGATGTCCGACCCTCCCCGGCCCGAGGTGGTTCAAGCGGTGAAGGTGTGCCGCCAGGCCGGCGTCAGGGTCTGCATGATCACAGGCGACCACCCGGCGACCGCCCTGGCCGTGGCCAAGGAACTCCACCTTCTGGACCCAGGCCTCCCCGAGGAGAGGCAGATGCTCACCGGGCGCGAGCTTGACCGCCTGTCCGCTCGGGTTCTAGCCCGGAGGGTCGAAGACGTGCGCGTCTACGCCAGAGTCTCCCCGGGCCACAAATTGAGGATCGTGCGGGCCCTGCGCTCCCGCGGACAGGTCGTGGCCATGACCGGAGACGGGGTCAACGATGCCCCGGCCATCCGCGAGGCCGACATCGGCGTGGCGATGGGCCTGACCGGAACAGCCGTCACCAAGGAAGCCTCGGACATGATCCTGACCGACGATAACTTCGCCTCCATCGTCGCCGCCCTCGAGGAGGGGCGGACCATCTACGACAACATCCGTCGCTCCATTCGCTACCTCCTGTCCTGCAATACCGGCGAGATCCTGACCATGCTCATCGGGGCCCTCTTTCACCTGCCCTTGCCCCTCCTGCCCCTGCAGATTCTCTGGGTCAACCTGGTCACGGACGGTCTACCGGCCATGGCCCTGGGTCTGCAGGCGCCTGAGGCGGACGTCTCCACCCGCCCACCCCGTTCGCCGAGGGAAGGTGTCTTCGCGCGTGGCCTGGGGGTCAAGATTCTGGGACGGGGCATCATCATCGGTCTGTCCACGATCGGCGTCTACGTCCTGGCCCTGAGGGTCATCGGCTGGGATCTGCTCCTCGCGCGGACCGTGGCCTTCGCCACCCTGGTCCTCTCCCAGCTCGTGCACGCTTTCGACTGCCGCTCGGAACGCCGGGCTCTCGTGGAGGTGCCCCTGTCCTCCAACTGGTACCTTGTCGTGGCCGCCCTCGTCTCTTTAGCCATGCTCCTGGGGGCCATCTACATCCCTGAACTGCGGCCCTTCTTCAAGACCGCGCCGCTTGGGCCCAGGGAGTGGACGTGGGTGGTCCTGGCCTCTGTCTGGGGCCAGATCGCGGTGGGGTGCCTAAGGCTCACGTATCGCCGGCCTCGCGCGGGAAGAACGGCAGCCACATCCCGCCAACGTAGGTGTCAGGAACCTGGCCCACGATGATGGCCTCGGCGATGGGGAAGTCGCCTTCAACCGGGACCTCCGACAGGATGAACGGCACGGCTGTCTTGGCCACGAGCTTAACGTTGAGGTAGATGCGATGCCTGGTCTGGTTGATCCCGGCGGACTCGAAGGTGTCCCAGATTTTCACGCTCTCCAACATGAGGGGGTAGATCTTGACGCCGATGCGCGGTCCGACACCGCCGAGGAGGCGGCTGCCGAAGGCCCGTCCCAGGGGGACGTAGATCGTCCGGGTCCCGAGGCCGGCCATTTCGTCCTGGATGGCCACCGCCACCCTGGCCGCGAGGTCGTTGACCATTACCGTATCCGGCTGCATGAAGGTAACCTGACCGGTCTCATTGGTCTCCACGCGGAAGAGCCGCCGGTAGTCTAGGTCGCTCTCGGTGATCTCGGTCCGGACGGCCTCGTACATCCCGACCACGGCCAAGTTCTGAAGCTCGGCCTGGGCCAGGGTGCGCAGAGTTGGCCAGAGCAGGACGTCCAGGAGGAAGACGGACGAGACGGCCAGGGCAAAGATAGTGCCCAGTCCCAGGGCCAGGCGGCGCCAGGGGTTCGGAGGCCGGCGGAGCGGCCGTCCCCGCCCCTCGCCGGGCGAAAGGTAGCCGCCTCCGGGCGAAAGGTAGCCGCCGCGGGGCGAGCGGCGACGTCCGAGGACCAGGCGCGGTCTCAGGCGAAAGGCAGTGGGGCGACCCCAAAAGAAATGCCGGCGCATAACGCATCACCGGGCAATTGTATTCGACCTTCGACCCTGACGTTCGAACCTCAATCCTTCAATCGCACCCTGGCCACCCGGCGCTTGCCCACCCGGACGACCATCCCCTCGGTCACCGGGACCTCCGCGGCCGCGTCGGTCACCCGGCTGTCTCCGATGCGAACGCCACCCTGGACCACGAGACGCCGGCCCTCGCTGGTGGACGAGGCCAGTTCCAGGATGACCAGGAGCCTGGCAATCCAGAGTGTTCCACCAGGCGCCAGGTCGGCCCGGGACACGGCGATCGGCAGGATGTCTTCGGGCATCTCCCCGCGCCGGAACACGGCCACAAACTCCTCCTGAACCTTGTCCGCCGCGGCCTGCCCGTGGTACATGCGGACCAAGGTGTGGGCCAAGCGCATCTTCACGTCCCGCGGATGCAGGGCGCCACTCGACAGACCGCTCCTCAATTCCTTGATCTCGCCCAGGGGAAGGTCTGTCGTGAGCTCGAAATAGCGGACCATGAGCCCGTCCGGGATGGACATGCCCTTGCCGTAGATGTCCTTGGCCGGCTCGTTGATGCCGATGTAGTTGCCGAGGCTCTTACTCATTTTCTCGACGCCGTCGGTGCCCTCCAGGAGAGGCACGGTCATGACGACTTGGGGTTCCAGGCCGTAGCGGCTCATGATGTCCCGGGTCGCAACGAAGTTGAAGGTCTGATCGCTGCCGCCGAGTTCCAGGTCCGCGCGCAAGACAACCGAGTCGTAGGCCTGGGCCAGAGTGTAGAGAAACTCGTGGAGAGCGATGGGCCGCCCCTCGCGGAAACGGAGGGTGAAGTCGTCGCGTTCCAGCATCCGAGCCACCGTGTACTTGGAGCCCAGGGTGATGATCTCGGCGAAGCTCAGTTGGCTGAGCCAGTCGTTGTTGAAGACCACCCGGGTTCGGGCCGGATCGAGAACCTTGAAGATCTGCTGTTCGTAGGTAAGGGCGTTTTTCCTGACCGCCTCTTCCGTGAGTTCGGGTCTGGTCTCCGACTTTCCCGACGGGTCGCCGATGCGTCCGGTGAAATCGCCGATGACAAAAAAGACTTCGTGGCCGAACTCCTGGAACTGGCGAAGCTTCCGCAGACACACGCTGTGCCCGAGATGAATGTCTGGAGCGCTGGGGTCCGCTCCGTACTTGACCCGAAGCGGGCGACCCTCCCGGCGGGCCCGGGCCAGCTTCTCTTTGAGGTCGGCCGGCGTGAGAACCGAGGCCGTGCCACGCTCAAGCTCTTCGTACTCCTCTTCGAGCGAGGCCTGAGTCTTGAAGGACGATCGCGAGAGGGCTATCGTCCGGGGATCGTCGGCTACGATGTCGCGTTTCTTGGGCACTTCGCATCCTCCCTAGAGTAATGGAAAACGCCCCACCGGCCGCTGGGCCGAAGGGGCGCTCAAAGCGCGGTACCACCCTTCATCGCTCCTGGGCGGCGACAGGTCTCGCCGCGAGAGGAGCCTCACCACCGGCTCTCGGCCGGCCTGGCCATTAACGGGGCCCCCGGGCTCGTCTACTTGGCAGGCGGCCGCGTCGGTGCGGCATCCTTTCGGCGAGCCGGCTCCGGGGGGTATGTCCCCGTCATCGCCGTTCAGCGGGTTTTCATGATTATAGCACGCTCATCCGAGGCCGGTAACCAAAACCTGGACCTCGTCTCCCGACGTCTTTCGCCCTCCCGGGGCCCAAAGGGCGAAAAAGGAGAGGAGACTCCTGGCGCGAAGTAGGTTTCTCCTGCTTTGGCGCCTTAACCGAGCCCTTAAGAAGTCCGAGGTGGTTTCCGGCATGTCAAGACGCGCTCGTCGCCCGCGACCTTCGCGGCGGAATCGTTCCTGGCGATACGTCATCCTCGCCTTCGCGGCTCTGGCCATCATCGCCCTGGGAGTAGTCGTGGGCTTTGTCGTGGCCGCCGTGCGCGGCCTGCCGTCGTTGGCCAACCTGGAGCCCAACCCCGCCCTGACCTCTTTCATCTACGACATCAACGGCGAGGTGGTCGCCGAGATCTCGGCCTGGGAGAACCGCATTCCGGTTGGCCTCGATCAGGTTCCGCAGTCGCTCATCGAGGCGTTTATCGCCTCGGAGGACGCCCGCTACTGGACCCATCACGGCGTCGACCTGCGGAGCATCCTTCGCGCCCTCTACCGCGACCTCATCAGCGCCTCGACTTCCGAGGGCGCCAGCACCATAACCCAGCAGCTCGCCCGCAACGCTTTCAACCTGGGCTACCAGAAGACAATCGTCCGGAAGCTCCAGGAAGTGATTATGGCCGTCCAGATCGAGCGTCGCTACACCAAGGAAGAAATCCTGGAGATGTACCTGAACCAGATTCACTTCGGCCACAACGCCTACGGAGTGCAGGCCGCCTCCAACCTCTACTTCAACAAGGACGTCTCCGAGCTCACCCTGGGTGAGTCGGCCATGATCGCCGGGATCGCCAAGAGCGGCAACCTCTACTCGCCCTATGTCGACGCCGGTCGAGCCAAGAGCCGCCGCGACACCGTCCTGGACCAGATGGCCCGCTACGGCAAGATCAGCCAGGCCGAGGCGGACGAGGCCCAGGCCCTGGATCTCGGCGTCACCGGTCCCCCGCCGGAGAATTACCCGGCGGCCTACTTCGTTGACTACGTCCTTGAGCAACTCCTGGACGCCTACGGCGCCGACACCGTCTACCGGGGCGGCCTCAAAGTCTATACGACACTTGACATGAGCCTTCAGCGATCGCTGGACCAGGCCTACGTCGACATCCTCGACAAGGCCCTGCCCTTTGTGGACGAGGACGGAAACCTTCTCGACGCTCCCCAGGCCGCGGCCGCCTTCCTTGACCCGGAGACCGGGGGTATTCGAGCCATGGTCGGAGGCCGCAACCACCAAAAGCGGCTTGAGCTCAACCGGGCCGTGCCTCCTCGCGGGAACTGGGAAGGGACCCTGCGGCAGCCGGGATCGGCTTTCAAACCCATCATCGAATACGCCCCGGCCTTCGAACTCGGCTGGTCGCCCTCGAACGTTCTGGATGACTCGGTCAAGACCTGGTACGTGCCTGGGCAGGACCCCTGGAGCCCCGAGAACTACAATCAGCTCTACCGGGGCCTGACCTCCCTGCGGACGGCAGTGGAAGCCTCGATCAACACCGTGGCCATCAAACTTCTCAACCGTATCGGCGTCGAGACCGGGGTGCGCTACGCGCGGAAGTTCGGCATCGACACCCTGATCACTGAGGGAACCCACATCGACGCTAGCCTGGCCGTGGCCATCGGCGGTCTGACCGAGGGCGTCTCGGTCGTGGACATGGCCCGAGCCTTCAGCGTCTTCGCCAACGGGGGCATCTCGGTCAAGCCCTACGCCATCATCAGGGTCGATGACAAGTACGGCGGTATCCTGCAGGAGAACCAGCCCCAGTGCCAGGTGGCCATCTCCGAGCAGGCCGCCTACCTTATGACCGACGTCCTGAAGGGCGTCATCCAGAGGGGCACGGGCGCCGGCGCCAACTTCGGACGCCCGGCCTGCGGCAAGACCGGAACCACCGATGAGGATAAGGACGCTTGGTTCATCGGCTATACGCCCGAGATCGTGGGCGCTCTCTGGATGGGCTACGACCAGCCCAAGGCAATGGACGAGGTCTTCGGGGCCACCTACTGCGCGCCCATCTGGAAGCAGGCCGTGTCGACCTGGCTCAAGGACAAGCCTGTCCGCGACTGGAAAGAACCCGCCGGCCTGATCCACATGACGGTCTGCACGAAGTCCGGGCTCCTGCCGGGCGCGTCGTGCCCGTCGTCGTGCCTCAGGGAGGAGATCTTCATCCAGGGACGCCAGCCCATGGCCGTCTGCAACGCGCACGCTTCGGCCGTGGTCTGCGCCCAGCGGCCCTGGCAACTCGCCCGCCCGGAATGCTCGGAGACGCTGACGAGATCCTTCATCCGGCGGCCGGAGCCCTACGAGGTCTTCCAGAAGGTCGACGAGAAGACGGGGCGACTTTGGACCTACATACCCGAGGATGCCTGCGAGGAGTATCCCACGCAATACTGTGAGCTTCACGACCCGAATCCGGCGCCACCTTATCCGGGACCCACGATGGAAGTGTCCGTCAGCGCGTCACGATATGCCTTCACCCCCGGCACCATCAGCGTGCCCGTGGGAACACAGTTGACGATCAAGCTCACCGCCACCGACACCAACCACGGCTTCGCCCTGCCGGTCTACGGCCTCGACGTGATTTGCCTCAAGGGTCAACAAACGACGATAACCTTTCTTTGCGACAAGGCGGGGACGTTCGCCTTCCACTCCAGCGTCTACTCGGGCGAGGGGGCCAAGAAGATGATGGGCAGCCTGGTGGTCACGGGCGGCTAAGCGCGTCTGCCCCTAGCCCATGCCCACCGACCCCGGGCCCGACGGGCCGGCACTCTTCGGTCCCAGCAGGGCGATGGTCGCCCCGAGCCCGCCTTCCGACTGCTCGGCCATGTAGTGGCCACGGACGTTCGTGTGCTCGTCGAGAAACTCGCCCACCACTTGCCGCAGGGTGCCCGTGCCCTTGCCATGGATGATCCGGACTCGGGTCAGCCCGGCCAGTTGGGCGTCGTCCAGGTACTTGTCCAGGCGGGGCACGGCCTCCTCGACCGTGAGCCCGCGCAGCATGATCTCGGATGAGACCGTCAGGGCCTTCTCCAGAGCCGTCCGAGACCCGCCCCCGGCGGGCGCCACCGCGACTCCGCCGCGACTCCCGCCGCGACTCCCGCCGCCGCTGCCCGCCTCGGCCGTCTCCTCGAAGGCAGCGGCCAGGGCCGAGAGTTCCGGCCTTCTCGGGGCCGGAGGGGTCGGAATCCCTCCCTGACCCGGAAAGCGCAGATCGCTGATATGGACGGTGAGGCGCATCGACCCGACCATGAGGCCGACCATACCACCTTCATCGGGACCCTCCAGGATGTCGCCGAAATGCCGGATACCGGCCACGTAGAACGTCTTGCCCGGTCTAACCTCGGCGACCGAGGGCGCGACTCCCGTTCCGCGGGGTCCCGCTCGCGGTCCGACTCGCGGACCAGCCGCGGTCCGGTCCGGCCGGGGGCCGCCCCCCGCCGGCGGCTCACCCTCGTCCAGACCGGAACTCGCCGCCGCCGCCCAGGCCCGCTTCTCGGCCTGCCCCAGGAGGTCACGGGCGACCTGCTCCAGACGGTCGAGGCGTCGCCGCGAATCCAGCGGTAGTTCCGCCGCCTTCACGTCGCCCGGCTCGCCCGCGCCGCCCCGTTCGCCCGCCTCGCCGGGCTCGCCCGCCTTGATCCGCCCGGCCTCCAGAGCCGCCAAACGAGCCTCCGTGTCGCGCAGTCGAGTCAAAAGGCCGGTCGCCTCCAGCCGCGTCGTGCGAATGATCGACCTGGCCTCGTCGCGAGCCTTCTCCAGGACCTTCTCCTCGCCGGTCCGAAGATTGGCCCACTTCCTGGCCTGCTCTTCCCGCATCTCCCGAGCCGTCCCGGAGGCTTCGCGGGCGACGCGCAGTTCCTCGCCGACTCGGGCCCGATCTTCCTCCAGCCTTTGAATGAGCGCGGGGACATCGTGTCGCGTCTCCGAACGCACGAAGCCGCGGGCCCGCTCGATGACCGAGGCCAATAGACCGAGGCGCTTGGAGATCTCCAGAGCGTTGCTCCGACCCGGCAAGCCGGTCATGAGCCGGTAGGTCGGGGCCAGGGTCTCGACGTTGAACTCGACCGAGGCGTTGGTCATGCGGTCCCGTTCGTAGACGAAGGCCTTGATCTCGCTGTAGTGGGTCGTGGCGATGGTCCTGGCCCCCAGGCCGTGGAAGTGCTCAAGGAGAGCCATGGCCAGGGCCGCGCCTTCGGTCGGGTCCGTCCCCGCGCCGATCTCGTCAAGCAGGACGAGTTGCCCCCGCCCGCCGGTGGTCTCGAGGTGGCTGATGATGTCGATGATGTTCCCAAGGTGCGAAGAGAAGGTGGAAAGATTCTGCTCAATACTCTGCTCGTCGCCGATGTCGGCCCAGACTCCCCGGAAGACCGAGACCCCGCTGCCCTCGGCGGCCGGGATGTGCAGGCCGGCCATGGCCATCAGGGTGAGAAGACCCACGGTCTTGAGGGTCACGGTCTTGCCGCCCGTGTTCGGTCCGGTGATGACCATGGTGTCGAAGTCCCGGCCCAAGCGGACGTCAATGGCCACAACCCTTTCCGGTGGGAGCACCCGCAGGAGAGGATGGCGGGCCTGGCGGAGGTCGAGCCCTTCCTCCACCCCTTCGAGAAGTGGCGGCACGGCGCTCTGCCGGCCGCTGAACCGGCCCTTGGCGAAACAGAGATCCAGATGGCCCAGGGTCACGATGGTCCGCTCTAGGCCCGGCGCCTGATCCAGAACGGCGTCGGTGAGTTCCCGCAGAATGCGGGCAATCTCGTCCCGCTCCTGCAAGGTGAGTTCTCTGAGTTCGTTGTTCAGCGGGACCGCGGCCAGAGGTTCGATGAAAAGGGTCACCCCGCTGGCCGAGCGGTCGTGGACCACGCCGGGCAAGGCGTCCTTGAACTCCGCGCGAACCGGAACCACGTAGCGATCCTGGCGAAGGGTGATGACCGGATCTTGTAGTATCTTGCGGTACTCCGCCGAGCGGATGAGGGTTTCGAGTTTCTCGCGAAGCCGGCCAAGGGTAATCTTGAGGCCGCTGCGGATCTGCTCCAGCTTGCGACTGGCTGAGTCGGCCACTTCGGCCCGATCGTTTATGCAGCGGGAGATGGTCTCGATCAGATCCGGAAATGCGCCGATGCCCTGCGCCGCGACCGCCAGGGTCGGACACTTCTCGGTCCGAGCCACCAGGAAGCGACCCAGCCGCGCTCCGCTGTCACAGGTCTGGGCAATGTCCAGAAGCTGGGTTGGTTCAAGGATATCCCCGGCGGCAGCCCGGGCGAGAAGGGGTCGGATGTCCCGCAGGCCGCCCAGAGGCACACCCTGGCCGCTGTCAAGAAGGAAGCGGGCCTCGGTGGTCTCCCGCTGCGACCTGGCCACCCACGACGGCTCGGTTGACGGCGCCAAGGCCAGGGCCGCGTCGTGGCCCGGCCCAAAGGACGCCTCCGCCGCCAGGAGGTTCCGGATCTTGTCGAACTCCAGGACCTCAAGGACTCGTGGGTTCATCCTTGCCTCCGTTCGGCGCCGGTCCGGGCACCCCTGGAATGCCCGCCAGAGCCGCCAGTCGACCGGCCAGTTCGTCGATGCCTTTCACGCCGGAGACCGCCCACCGCGAGTCCCGACCGAAGGCCAGGACGGGAACCGGACTATCCGTATGAGTGTCGCGGGATAGGTCCTCGATATTTCCGTGATCGCTCGCCAGAACCAGGGTGTTCTCTGGATCGAGTCCGTCAACGGCCGCGCCCAGAAAGGCGTCCAGATGGCCCAGTATCTCCAGACAGAAGTCCCGCTCCCGGCTGTGCCCACCCAGGTCGGTCAGGAAGTACTCGAAAAGACAGAAGTCGTGCCGGGCGGCGACGCCCAGAGCCCGTCGCGCCGCTTCCCTCGGGGTCACGAGCGGCACACCGTAGTCGTGCTTGGCGATGGTCCAACAGGTCACGTCATGATAGACGGCCTCTCCCCGAAGGAGATCCTCCACGGTCCGCAGGCCTAGCCCGGCGCCCAGAGCCGCCGCCGTCGTGGCCGAGGCCCGGCGCTCGCCTCGCAGAAGAAGCTCCAACCCGTCCGGGCGGAACATGTTGAGAAAGGTCACCCTCCGCCCCGCCCGCGCCCCCCGGGTGAAGAGGCTGTTCTCTTCGAGAAGGGCCTTCAGCCGGCCCATGGGATAGGCGCTGACATGCCGCCCCATGTAGGCCGGCGCGTTGATCCCGGTCAAGAGGGTCGTCTGTCCCGTCGCGCTCTGCGGTAGTCCCGGTACGCCAAGGCCGGCGTCGGCCGCGGTGGCGAACCCCGTTTTCCCGCCGAAGCTGACGGCCCGGACCTCTCCGGGCCCCGGAGGTCCGTGCGGGTCGGCCAGGATGGGACCGAGAAGGCTCAAGGCCGGCCCCGGCTCGGCCAGCGGGTTTGTCGTCGGATCCGCCGGGCCCCAGCCAAGGCCATCGACGAAGACGAAGAGAACCCCCAACCCGAAGGCCACCTTCCCACCCGCGGACACGGCTCACGCCGGCGCCGGCGACCCGGTTCGCGCCCGCGACGCGGCGTCAATGAACAGTGGGCAAGGTTCGGCGGGGGAAGTCCGTATCCTCTGAGGGAGCGGCGGCCGGCGGGGACGGGCCCAGAGCCTAGGGCCGGCGCGAGATCAGGGCTTTCAGGTCCTTCAGAGACCGGGTATTGGCCACGTCCGCCGCTTCGAGTCCGGCTCGGCGCGCGGTGGCCACGCCGTAGGTCATGTCGCCGAGACCGCGGGAATGATGGGCGTCGGTGCTGATGGTCAGGTGGCAGCCGGCCTTCGCGGCCCTCCGGGCGTCGACGTCTCTGAGGTCCAGGCGGTCGGGGTAGGCGTTGATCTCGAGCATCGTCCCGCACCGGAAGGCCACATCGAGCACGCTCTCAAGGTCAAGCTCCGAGGCGGCGCGGCGACCGATGAGACGGCCCGTGGGGTGAGCCAAGACGTCGACGTTTTGGTTCTTGGCCGCCGACACCAGACGCTCCGTGATCTCCGCCGCGGGCTGTTTCAGCTTGGAGTGGATCGAGGCCGTGACGATATCAAGCTGGGCCAGGACCGAGTCGGGCAGGTCCAAACGCCCGTCGGGCAGGATGTCGACCTCGGTCCCGGTCAGCAAGCGGAAGCCATCCTCCGCCTCGGCGTTGATCCTCTCGATCTCGTCTATCTGGGCCAAGACCCGCTTCTCGTCAAGACCTCCGGCCATGGCCAGCGACCTGGTGTGGTCGCAGATGGCCAGGTAGTCGTAGCCTCGCCCGCGGGCCGCATCGGCCATAGCCGAGACGGAGGCCAGGCCGTCGGACCAGTCGGAGTGGACGTGCAGGTCCCCGCGGATGTCGCCCGGCGCCAGCCCACGACCCGGGCCCACTTCCGGTTGTCCTTCCCCCTCCCGAAGCTCGGGAGGGACGAGGGCCAGACCGAGAATCCGGTAGAGGTCTTCCTCGGTTTCGGGATGGTCTTCCTCGGTTTCGGGGTCGCTGTCCGCGTTCCCGGCCGGCCGGGGGGAGTCGCTCTCAAGGGTGGTGAGGCCGCGTTCGTCGTAGGCCAGGCCCCGCGCGGCGGCCCTGGCGCCAAGCCACCGGTTGTGCTCGACCGAACCCGTGTAGTAGGCCAGGGAGACCCCGAAGAGAGGCGGTGGGACGAGCCTCAGTTCCGCCACCAGGCCGTGGTCGAGCGAAGCCCGCACCGCTCCCTCGGGACCTCGCGGTCCCTGCCGTATCTCCCGGCTCAGGATGTCCTCTACTTCCGGGAAGGCGGCGAAAGCCTCGGCCACGGCCCACGGGTCGTCGGTGGCCACAACAACATTTAGATTGCCGGCGGTCTCGCGCCAGCGCCTGACACTCCCGGCCAGAGAGACATTGACCACACCGGAAACCAGGGCCAGACCCTGGACCAAGGACTCGCCGACCGGCCGGGCCAGACCCAGAGGAAACCGCGTCGCCTCGCGCCTGAAAGCGGCGAGGCCCGTCTGGATGATCTCCTCCTTCTTCGGTCCCACACCCGGCAGACGACGCAGGGCCCCGGACCGGCAGGCCTCCTCAAGCTGGTCCACGCCCGTCACCCCGAGTTCCCGCCAGACAAGACCGGCGGTCGAGACCCCGATACCGGGAACGCGGAGCAGGTCGAGCACGCCGGAGGGAATCTCGGAGGTGAGACGGTCGAAGTAGCTCAGGCGACCGGTCTCGACCATCTCCGCGATCTTGCGGGCCAGGGCTTCACCTACGCCCGAAAGCTCCCGAAGCCGGTCACCGCGGTGCAGGATGGAGAGGTCCTCGGGGCAGGCTTCGACCGAGCGGGCGGCCCGGCGGTAGGTCGGGGCCTTGGCGGCGTCGTCGCCACCCATGATCTCCAGTAGGTCGGCGATACGGACAAAGACCCGGGCGACGGCGGCGTTGGTGATCGGCGCTCGCGGTCCGGTGGAGACTGTCACTGGTCCTCGTCCTCGGGCAACTCGGGCTCGGGACCGCGGGAGGCCGCGCCTGGGCGGGGCGGCAGACCCGGGGTCAGGGCGTCTCCGGTCAGGAGCCGCCGTCCGGGAGAAGCGGACCGCTTCTCCTCAGGGCCGGCGGCCGCGTCTTCGAAGGAGGAGAACTGAGTCTGACCGGAGGTGGTTCCCTTGCCGGTTCGCGCCATCGGCACGGCGGCCGGCGCCAGCCCCGGCGTCGGCAAACGCCCAGGGCGCGCCGCGGGTGTCCGGGTCGTCCCGGGAAGAGGGCTCGGCCCGGCGTGACGCTGACTCCATTCCTCTTCGAGAAGCTGGGTGAGCTGCTCGTACTGCTCCCTGATCTTGAAGAGCTCATCGGCCATGTTGATGGCCGTCAACACGGCCATGCGCGATGTGCCAAGCTTCGGGTAGGCTTCCGCGATCTGGATCATCTTCTCGTCCACGAACCGGGCGACACGCTGGATGTGCTCCTCCGGCGCCCGGCCGCGGATGGTGTAGTCCTCACCCATGATCCGGGCGGTCACCTTAACCAACCTGTCCTCCACGGCAACTCCTCCAAACACGCGGGCCCCGTGACTACCTGAGGGTCGCCCCGAGTTCTCTCTCCAGAGCTTGCCGCACCCGAGCGTGAACCTCGTCGACTTCGGCGTCGGTGAGCGAGCGATCCGCCGACCGGTAGGTCACCCGCCAGGCGGTCGAACGCTGACCCCCGGGCACCGGGTGGCCACGGTAGAGGTCGAAAAGCTCGACCTCAGCGCAGAGATCGCCGGCCGAGGTGGTGATGACGCTTTCGATCGTAGCGGCCTCGACGTTCTCCGGCAGGACGATAGCCACATCGCGCGTCACGACCGGGTGGCGCAGCCCTTCCTGGGCCTGGGTGTCGGCTGTCGAGGCTCGACTGGCGGCATCCAGGTCGATCTCGATAGCCACCACCCGCTCCGTTATGTCGTGGAGGCCCAGGACTCGCGGGTGAAGCTCTCCAAAGACTCCCACTTCGACGGTGGCGTCATTCGAACCTGCCTCGGATAACACCTCCACCATGGCCTGGCGTCCGGGGTGGAACCGCCGATCCCCGCCGCGGGCAAACCGGTAGCCCGCGACCCCAAGTTCCCTGAGGGCGGCCACGACCAAACCCTTGGCATAGTAGAAATCGGGTTCGCGACCCGGGTCCCGCCAGGAGACCTCAGGTCCTGGCCCCAGGGCCAGAGCGGCCAGAAACCGCCTCTCGTGAGGGAGGTTGGCCGGACCGAGTTCACCTCCGGCCGGGTGGTAAGTCGCCCCAATCTCGAAGAGACGGAGGCGCCGCTCCGCCCGGTCGAGGTTTCGGGCCACACAATCGACAAGACCCGCCAGAAGACCGGTCCGCATGGCCGACTGCCTGACCGAGAGCGGGTTGGCCAGGATCAGCGGGCCTGCCCCGGCCGGGCCGAGGAGGGGGTCCGTCTCCGGGTCCACGAGCGACAAGCTGACCGTCTCGCTGAAACCGTAGCCGACAAAAAGCCGTCTGGCCCGGTTCTCCAGGCGAGTGCGCCGGGGCAAAGTTCCGACGGTGGCCGCCCCGCCGGGCAGAGTCTCCGGGATGCGGTCGTAGCCGTAAAGCCGGGCCACTTCCTCGACCAGGTCGGCCTCGTCGGCGACATCCGTGCGCCAGGCGGGCACGGTCACCAGGAGGTCGGCCGCCGCCGGCCGGCCTGATCCGCCGCCTCGTCCATCGCCCGGCCGCCCCCCAGAGCCGCCTGCCGGGTCCGGCCCCTCCCCGGAGTAGCCACCCTGATCCGGAACCCAGGCCGCCGGTCGCGGTTCAAAGCCGAGAAGCCGCAGGTAGGAGGCTGTCTCCGTCGCCTCTAGCCCCACCCCCATAAGGGCGGAGACCCGTGACGTACGGAGGGCCACCTCGCGGGGCCGGTAGGGAACGGGGTTCGCGTCGACAGACCCGGGGGCCACCGCGCCGCCCGCGATCTCGGCGATGAGGGCCGCGGCCCGGGCCGAAGCCGGTTCGACCGCCCCAGGATCGGTGCCCTTGTCGAAGCGGCCGGAGGCCTCCGATGGCAATCCCAACCGAGCCGCCGCCCGGCGCACGGATATGGGCTCGAAGCCGGCCGACTCGAGGAGGATGTCCCGCGTACCGGCCCTCACCTCGCTATCCTCGCCGCCCATAACCCCGGCCACGGCCACGGCCCGCCTCTCGTCGGCGATGACCAGGGTGTCTTCGGCGAGGGTTCGGGAGACCCCGTCGAGAGTGACGATCCCTTCGCCGGCCACCGCCCGCCTGACGACAATGTGCCGGCCATCCAGGCGCCCGAGGTCAAAGGCGTGAAGAGGCTGGCCGTACTCGAGCATCACGTAGTTGGTGGCATCGACAATGTTGGTGATTGGCCGCATGCCGGCGGCCAGGACGCGAAACTGCACCAGCCACGGTGACGGTCCGAGCTTCACCCCCCGGATCACGCGAGCGACGTAGCGCGGGCAGAGGTCGGGGGCCAGGATGCTCACCCGGCAAGACTCGGCCGCCGCCGCTCCCGCCGGACGAAGAAGGGCGTGGGGGTCGGGGTAGCGCACCCCGGACGGACCGGCCCCGGTCAGGGCGGCCACCTCGCGGGCCACGCCGATCAGACTCTGGCAGTGGGCCGCGTAGTTCGGGGTCAGGTCAAGCTCCAGGACGGTCTCGGGCAGGCCGAGGACCAGGGCCAGATCGGCCCCTGGGGCCAGGTCGGGCGGGAGAACCAGGACGCCCTCCCCTTCCTTCGGCTTCTCTCCCAGGACAAGTTCGGAGAGCGAGAGGAGCATGCCCTCGGAGGTTACGCCGCGCACATTGGCGACAGTGATCCGCCACTCACCGGGCAAGGTCGCGCCTGGTGGCGCGTAAGCCACAACGTCACCGGGCTTCATGTTGGCGATGCCGGCCACGGCCTGGCGGCGTTGGCCACCGGCGTCGAGGTCGACGACCCAGTGCCGCCCGAGCCCGTCACCAGCCGCGGGCGCGTCCTTCTCTCCGGCCGCGGAGGCGCCGTCGACGGCCGCGGAGGCGTCCTTCTCCCCGGACGCGGGGTTGGGGTGGGCCACCACATTGAGGACTCGGGCCGCGATCACCCCACGAACGCCCTCCCCGACCTTCTCAATGATCTCGACGTGGACGCCGGCCATGGTCAGCCGTTCGGCCAGCTCCTCGGGCCCCCAGGGCCAGTCCACGTAATCCTTGAGCCAGGATAGAGGAACCTTCATGCCTCAACCCTCCCTTCGCCGGTCGGGTGAAACTGCCGCAGGAACCGGATGTCGCCGCCAAAGAGGAGGCGAATGTCACCTATGCCGTAGCGGAGCATGGCCACCCGTTCGATCCCCAAGCCGAAGGCGAAACCGGAGACAATCTCCGGATCGTAGCCTCCATTGCGAAGCACCTGCGGGTGGACCATCCCGGCCCCGAGGATCTCAAGCCAACCTGAGCCCTTGCAGACCCGGCAACCGACTCCCCCGCACATGGCGCAGGAGACATCGACCTCGGCGCTCGGCTCGGTGAAAGGGAAGTAGCTCGGCCGGAAGCGGACCCTCGTTTGCCGGCCGAACATCTCCCGGGCGAAGACGCCCAGGACCCCCTTGAGATCGCCCATGGTGATGCCCCTGTCGACCACCAGCATCTCGACTTGGTGGAAGACGGGCGAGTGGGTCGCGTCATCGTCGCGGCGGTAGACTCGCCCCGGAGCAATGATCTTGACCGGCAGGTTGGGGGCATGGGCCAGCATGTAGCGGATCTGGACCGGCGAAGTCTGGGTGCGGAGGAGGACGTCGTCGGTGAAGTAGAAGGAGGCCTGCATGTCCCGGGCGGGATGATCGCGCGGGATATTGAGGGCCTGGAAGTTGTGCCAATCGGTCTCGATTTCCGGTCCCTCGGCCATCTCGAAACCCATGGCCGTGAAGATGCGTTCGATTTCGAGAAGGATCAGGCTGAGCGGGTGAAGGGTGCCCGGCAGGGCGACCGTCCCGGGCAGGGTGATGTCCACCCGTTCGGCTAGGAGGCGCAATTCGAGTTCGGCCTCCCGCAGCCTGGCCGCCTGCTCGGCCAGCGCGCTCTCGACCTCGACGCGAACCTCGTTGGCCCGACGGCCAAGCTCCGGCCTGATGTCGGCGGGCGCCTGACCCAGGCCCCGGAGGACCTGAGTGATCTCCCCGCTCCGGCCGAGGAAGCGAACCCGGACCTCCTCCAACTCGCTCGCTCCCGCGGCTCGCCCCACAGCCTCCAGGGCCGCGGCCCGCGCGGAGTTGAGCCGGGTGATGATCTCGTCGCTCAAAGCGAAAACCCCCTTCCGGACCCAACAAAAAAGGCTCTCGTCCCTCGGGACGAAAGCTCTCGACTTCCGCGGTACCACCCCGGTTAGACCCCACGCGGTCCGAGCCGTCTTTCGCCGGTCCGGTTCACGCCGCTCACCGCCGCTCCGGTCTGGCTGGAATGGGCGTCGCGAGCTTGGCGGGTCTCCCTCTCGCCGGACATCTGGCCCCGATCTGGGACTCGATGTCCATCTCCCGATAACGGTGGAGATCCGGCTCGGCTTAGTGGGCGGGCGTTCCACGCCAGTCGTTCAGCCTGCGGCTCGGGAGCGAACTTCAACCGGGTTCCGGCCGGAGCGCTTTCAGTCGCGGCGCCCCTCCCTGGAGACCGGAGAGACCGGCCTACTTCTCTCCCTCATGGCCTTGTCGCTATGGACCCGCTCCGGGTTGCCGCCAGAGCCCGCAAATCGCCGGCCCTCTCAGGCCGCCGGCTCGGCTCCCGGCGCGGGAAAACATGTGGCAAGTATAGCACGCGGCATCTTGGACGGGCAACGCCGTTCAGGTTTGGCCGGTGGCCCCCCACCCCTCCCTCTTCCCGGCCGCTTCATAGAGCAGCACAGACGCGGCCATGGCCACGTTGAGGGACTCGGCCGTGCCCAGCATGGGGATGGCAATGCGATCGGCCCTGACCCAGAGAACAGGATCAGGCCCCTCGGCCTCGCTGCCGAGGACGAGGGCCGTCCTGCCGCCCAGGGGCGCCTGCCAGTGGAGGGTCTTGGCGGAGGCGTCGGCCACGAAGACACGGAAGCCGCGGCGCAGGAGAAGCCCGGGCAGAAGAGCCGCCAGAACCGATCGGCTGCCCGAGGCGCCGTTTTCCTCGTCGAGGTAGTCGAGGTCGGGATCCGACGCGGCCGATCCCCGGTCGGCGGATTTGCCGGCCCCGGCCGCTCCGCCGCGACCGGCGGCGCCGCCCCCGCGGTCTTCCGCTTCCCCCTCCTCCCGGTAGGCCAGCACCGCCTGCTCGGCGGCGACCACCGGGATGTGGAAGGCCGACCCCATTGACGCCCGGAGGGCCTTGGAGCCGAAGGGATCGGCTGTCCCGGGCAGATAGATCACCCCGGCCGCGCCCGAGGCGTCGGCCGAACGGATGACCGTCCCCACATTGCCGGGATCGCGCACGTTATCGAGGACAACGACGGTCACGCCGGTCGCCCCACCGCCCAACACGGCCCGAGGGTCGGAGGCCGGACGTTGGGCCACGACCACGATGCCCTGGGGCGTCTCGGTATCGGCCAGTTCACTCATCACGTGCGGGTGAACCTCGAACAGCCCAGCGAGAGGAGGCCGGCCCCGCAGGCGCCGAAGGAGGTCCTCCCCACCCGGCAGGCCAAGCATGGTCTCCTCCCAGAACCCCAAGACGAGAGAAGCGCCCGCCTCGACCGCATCGGCCACGAGGCGGACGCCCTCCAGCAGGCAACGTCCTTCTTTCTCCCGCACGCGGCGCCGGTGGAGCCGGCGGGCGTACTTCACGTGCGAGTTGGAGACCGCGGTTATCTTCTGTTTGTCAGCGGGCACGGGCGCCATCACCTCGGCTCGACCGGCCCATCGGCCGTCCTACGGGCCGGCGCCGGCCTACTAACCGTCCTACGGGCCAGCGGTTAGACTCTGCTTGGCCTTGTTCGCGAGCTGCTCGAAGGCCGAGGCGTCGCGAACAGCCAGGTCCGCCAGGATCTTACGGTTGATCTCCACTCCGGCGCGCTTCAGCCCGTTCATGAGCCGGCTATAGGACATACCGTTCGTCCGTGCGGCCGCGTTTATCCGGGCAATCCAGAGGCGACGGAAGTCGCCCTTCTTCTTCCGGCGATGGGCGAAGGAATACCAGAGGGCGTGGAGCACGGCCTCGTTGGCCGGTCTCCACAGTTTGCTCTTGGAGCCCCGGAAACCCTTGGCCCGCTTCAGTATCTTCTTGTGCCGGCGATGCTTCGTAACGCCACGCTTAACCCTAGGCACTCTCTGTCACTCCCTATGGAAAGCCGGTTCTCCGGACCCCTCGGGACCCGGAGTCCGGGCGTGTTAGGCGTAGGGCAGGAGCTGCTTTGCCCGCTTCTGGAAGCACTTGTTCACCAGCACGTCCTTCTTCAGATAGCGTTTCCGCTTGGAGGACTTGTGCTCCAGCTTGTGCACGTGACCGGTCATCTGCCGCATGACCTTGCCGGTCCCCGTGACCTTCATCCGCTTCGAGGCCCCTTTGTGGGTCTTCATCTTGGGCACGTCTAAGAACTCCCTTCGAGCCGACCGCCTATCCCCCGGACTCGGGGGAAGCGTCGCCTTGGTCTGGTGCGGCCGCCAGCGCCACCGGCCGGGCCGGCTGACTGGTCCTGGGCGAAAACCCGGTCGTGGGCGCCACGCTTCCCGGCGCCGCTCCGCCCGACGGGCGCGCCGCGGCGGCCCGGGCTTCGGCCCGCACTTCGGCCTTCGGGGCCAGGATCACGATCATGTTGCGACCTTCCACCTTGGGTGGACGCTCCAGGTCCCCGAACTCGGATACCGTCTCCGCAAACCGGGTCACCAAACCTCGAGCCAGATCTTGATGAACGATTTCCCGGCCCCGGAACATGATCGTCATCTTAACCTTGTTGCCTTCCTTCAAGAACCGTTGGGCGTTGCGGGACTTGAAATCGAAGTCATGATCGTCAATATTCGGGCGCATCTTGACCTCTTTGATGTCTCCGACCCGCTGCTTTTTCCGGGCGTCCCGGTCACGCTTGGCTTGCTCGTACTTGAAGCGGCCGTAGTCCATGATTCGGCAGACCGGAGGCTTGGCCGTCGGCGCCACCTCGACGAGATCCACACCGGCGTCCCCCGCCAGGCGCAGGGCGTCCCGAAACTGCATGACCCCCAGTTGCTCCCCTTCCTGACCAACGAGCCGGACCTCCCTAGCCCGTATCTGCTCGTTGATCCTCAGGTCTCGACTTATCGCGTCTCATCTCCTTTCTCAAGCTTCCGAGCCCAGATCACCAACTCGCGCCGTCTGGAAAGCGCGCCGCTAAAAAACAAAGGCGGCGGTAGCCCGCCGCCTCTAGACACCCGTCGTAGACGAACCCGCGAGAGAAGGTTCCGACCCGCCGGAGAATGATCCCCGCGAGCCCAACCGGGAACCCGGACAGACAACCCGCTGAACATGGCGTCGCCGGGTGAGAAGCGAACGGCTTCTGCTTAACTTAAGCAACGATATGCGATTGTCAACGGTTCAAAGTATAGCATGCGACCCCAGGAGGGTCAACGCGGAGCGCCGCGGCCAGCCGGCTCAGAGCGACGGGTGGCGGCGCCGACGGCGGGGTGCGATGCGCCACCCCGCCCCGCTCCACCTACCCCGGCGCCTTGGCCTCGGCCACCGCCGAGGCCGCGAAATCGTCAAGACTCCTCGGCCCGAGGTCCCCTTGGCTCCGGTGACGCACGGCCACGCTACCCGCCGCCAGTTCGCGATCGCCGACGACGAGCATATAGGGCACCTTCTCTAGCTGAGCCTGGCGGATCTTGTAGCCGATCTTCTCGTTCCTGACGTCGACCTCGACCCTCAGGCCGGCGGCCTTGAGCTTGGCCTTGACCTCGTCGGCGTAAGCCTCGTGCTTGTCGCTCACCGGCAGGACCTTGGCCTGGACCGGCGCCAGCCAGAGCGGGAAGGCCCCGGCGTGGTGTTCGAGGAGGCTGCCCATGAACCGCTCCATCGACCCCAAGACCGTACGGTGAACCATGTAGGGCTGGTGGGGCTGGTTGTCCTCGCCCGTGTAGGTCAGGTCGAATCGCTCCGGCAGGTTGAAGTCGAACTGGATCGTCGGTCCCTGCCAGCCGCGGTCGAGGGCGTCGATGAGCTTGATGTCGATCTTCGGACCGTAGAAGGCGGCCTCCCCGCGGGCCTTGACGTAGTCCTCTCCGCGCCGGTCGAGGATGGCCTCTAGAACGGCTTCGGCCTTCCGCCACCTGGCGGGCTCGCCGGCATACTTGTCCATGTGGTCGGGGTCGCTCATCGACAGCTCCATCTTGTAGCGGTCGAAGCCGAAGGACTTCAGGAGGAAAATGGCCAGGTCGATGACACCCTCGACCTCGGACTCGATTTGCTCCGGGCGACAGAAGATGTGGGCGTCGTCTTGGGTGAAGCCGCGAACCCGCAGGAGACCGTGCAGGGCCCCGGACCGCTCGTAGCGGTAGACCGTGCCGAGTTCGGCCCAGCGGAGGGGCAGGTCGCGGTAGCTGCGGGTCTGGGAGCGGTACATCAGGATGTGGAAGGGGCAGTTCATCGGCCTGACCAGATAGGCGACTCCGTCGATGTCCATGCCCGAGTACATACTGTCCTTGTACCACTGAAGGTGGCCACTCGTGCGCCAGAGTTCGGCCTTGGCGATGTGCGGGCTGAAGACGATATCGTAGCCGCGCCGGATGTGCTCTCGCCGCCAGAAGTCCTCCATGAGCATGCGGACAAGGCCGCCCTTGGGATGCCAAAGAACAAGGCCCGCCCCGGCCTCGTCGCTCATGGAGTAGAGGTCGAGATCCTTGCCGAGCCGCCGGTGGTCGCGCCGCTTGGCCTCCTCCAGGCGCTCGACATAGGCGTCGAGTTCAACCTTGGTCTCAAAGGCTGTCCCGTAGATGCGCTGAAGCGTCTCGCGCTTCTCGTCTCCGCGCCAGTAGGCCCCGGCCACGCTCAGGAGCTTGAATGCCTCGGGGTTGATCTCTCCCGTGCGGAGAAGGTGGGGTCCGGCGCAAAGGTCGGTGAAATCCCCTTGGCTGTAGGTCGAGACGGCCTCCCCCTCGGGCAGGTCGTGGATGAGCTCGACCTTGTACTTTTCGCCCATCCGGCCGAAGAGCGACTCGGCCTCCAGACGCGGGAGTTCCCGCCGCGTGATGGGCAGGTCGGCCGAAATGATCTTCCGCACCTCCGCCTCGATGACCGCGAGGTCCTCGGGCCCAAACGGCCGGCCAAGGTCGAAGTCGTAGTAGAAGCCTTCGGCGATGGACGGTCCGATGGCCAGGCGCGCCTCGGGAAACAAACTCTTGACGGCTTGGGCCATCACGTGAGCCGTGCTGTGGCGGTAGATCTCTAGTTCCGCCATGTCCCTCTCTCCTTTCGTCTCGGGGGGAGGCTGGGGCGCTCCGACACCGGTGCCGGAGCGGAAAACAAAAAACCTCCCGCCCCTTCAGGTCAAGGGACGAGAGGCCGTGTGGCCTTCCCGTGGTTCCACCCTCGTTGGCCAGGCATGGGCCGGGCAAATCCGCACCCGGGCCGGTCGCCAGGCCCACTCGCTTAGGGACCTCTATCGGGGTCCAGGCTATCCTCAGGGGTGGTGTTCGGGCGCCCCGCGGGCCGGGGCCGCTTGCAGCCGGCGGCGACCCCTCTCTTGGACCCTGCTCGCCCGGCGCTCAAGACTTCTTGCGCCACGGCCGAGCCCTACTCGTCCCCTTCATCGGAGAAGCTAGAAAGCTATGGGGCCATTATAGAGACCCCCTCAAACTCTGTCAACGCGACGGACGCGGACCGGCGGGGCGCGGGGCTTTTCCCTCGGCGGGCGAAACCATCCGTCGTTCCTCGGAGCGCTTATCCCGGCGTTCCTCGGAGCGCTGGTCCCGGCAGATCTGACAACCACGACAGGTCGTGACGCGGCCCTCGAAGACGCTCCTGATCGTGTCGAAAGCCTCCAGTCGGTCGAGTTCAGTTGGACAGTGGAGGATGACCCGCCCCGGGGCGATGGTAATGAGAGCCGAGACGAGGAGGTCCTCCGAGTTCACCTCGGCTTCGACCTCCACGAAGGACTCGGCCAGGTACTCCCGGGTGACCGTGGCCCCTTTATCGTCCATGAGCCGGAAGCCGCCCTTGGGCAAGATGATGGCGTGGACGAGTTTGAGTTTCGGCTCCTGCGAATCGACGAAGTAGCGAAGGAGGTTGATGAACTCAACGTACTCCTTTTCCATGAGGAAGTCGTCGACGGCCCGCCCAATGGCGTCGCCAAGCTGCTCCCGGTACTCCTGAAGGCGAAAAGTGATGAAACCGTCGAGGTTGATCTCCTGCTGGGCGCCGAGGTAGTCCAGGATGAGCCGGAGGACCCTTCCCTTGCGCTCGATCTTGCGGAAGAGATCGGGGCGGCCGTCGGCGCGGCAATCCAGGCTGCGGCTGGCCGACGACAAGATGACCTTCTGCTCTCCCTGGTCGAAACACTCGTAGTTGGTCCTGATGAGCTGTCGGAGGATGGACCTCTCCCATTCGTTTACAATGAGATCGGACAGAGCGTTGGCCAGGTAGTGCCGGAACATGACTCTAGAGTCCTCTGGGCGCGCGGGGTCGAGGCCGTCGCTGCAGAGGCGGCAGACGAAGAAGGTAACCTCCCCGTGACGGGTTTCCTCCACCATGACCTGGAAGCCTTGCTGGGCCAGGAAGCCAAACTCGAAGGAAAGCCGGTCGCGGACGCGATCGACGTTGTCAACGGCCCCGACGCGGATTTCCTCGACTGATGGCATCTCTTCGGCTCCTCGGTTCGTCATGGCCCGTGCGGCGGCATCCCAGGCCCGGGTTCCGCAATAGCTTATGGTCCGGAGGCCCGGTGTGGCCCGAGAAACGCGGGCCCTGGGACACCCTTGGGCCCCAAGACCAGAAATGGCCCGGGACTTTGATGCTCCCGGGCGCTGCAGTATATGTCTCCGTCTTGGCGGCATTGTATGCGCCCTGAGGATGGAAGATGAGGAAAGACTAGCCAAACCAAGCGCCGGACCGAAGTGTTTGCGTTTACCTTGCATTTGCCCGCGTGCTATAATACGCGTGCGGCGCGAAACGGGCGGTTAGCTCAGGTGGTTAGAGTACCTGCTTGACATGCAGGGGGTCACTGGTTCAAGTCCAGTACCGCCCACCATTTTGAAAGTCAAGAGCGGCAAGGCCGAGAGGCCTTGCCGCTCTTCTGTTGTACGGGATGTCAAAGTGCTTTGTGAGCCACGCGTGAGCCACGCGGGTTCAGGATGCGGTCCATCGTTTCGGCTGCCCGCCGATGCTGGTCGGGCAGAGTGTGGGCGTAGGTGTCGGCCGTGGTACTGAACCGCGAGTGGCCGAGGAGCTCCTGGACTACCTTCATGTTCTCGCCGGCGGCCAGGAGCAAGCTGGCACACGTATGCCGCAGGTCGTGGAAGCGGATGTCCGGCAACTCGGCCTTGCGGAGGATGGGCTTGAACGAGCGGCGGATGAGCACCGACTTGCCGAGTGGCGTTCCGATCCGCGGGCTTCGCCCACTACGCCGTCACGACCGCGAACGCCCTGCCGGAACGGCATGGCGTGGTCCTCCGGTCCGTCACCGAACGCATAGATACCTGCCAAGCCAACCCAGGCGCAGGACCGAGAGCGACAGCGTGTTGAGCCATTGCCTGGTTCAGTCGGGCTAAAGCTAGGAGCTCAGAGGCCCCCGCTGCAGGAACCGCCGACCGTATGGGGTCCGCTGAAAAGCTCGGTGTTAGCCCGGCGACAGGAGACGAAATGCCCCGAGCGCTGGAGAGACCGGCGGGGTTACTCAGGTACGAATTCCAGTGGCGGGGGCTCATTAGGCCCAGTGAGACTGTCCCGCTCGACGATCCAAATTCTCCCTCCGGCAGGAATGGCAACTCCCGACCAGTCTGGGAGACAAGTGATAGTCTGGTCGGTAGTGAACAGACCCCACTCCTCAGTCCCCCAGCCGGAGACGACCGGGAGGCCCTCGATTGGAGGAAAGTTTGTGGCCTCACCTGTAAGCTCGGCCCGCAGCTTGCCGGGAACAGACACGGTAAGAAGCCACGCTTCCCTTGTCCATCCGTACCACCAGGGAAGGCTGACCTTCTCCCAGGTGTAGGCCGGAGCCAGCGCCAGGGCCGCCTGGACATCCGCGCCCTCGAGAAGGGTACCGAGGTATCCGGTGAGGGTCTTGCCGCTGGCCTCGTAGTTGGCGAGACCCTTAGAGAGACCCGGGGCGAGGAAGAATCCTGATTTCGCGGCCTCGCCCACGGCCGCCTCGCCATTGGCGGAGTCAACCGTCCGCGCGGTCACCGCCAGCACGAGGTTCTCCTCCACGTATTCAAGCAGGGCGTCCACGTTCTCCTCGACGTAGCCGGGCATCCCGGGGACAGGCATCTCTTCAGGGTACCGTTCGCGGACCGCAGGGACAAACCTCGCGCGTTCCAGGACCGGCTCGAAGCGGCCCAAATCCCCTTCAGTCTCAAGCCCGGCTAGCTCGTCGTGCATAACTACCCGGAAGGCTTCTCGGGCGAGGTCGCGCTCCCATGAGCCCGGGGGGCGGCCCACGATTACCCACACAGTCCGGCCAGACTCGTCTCGGTAGCCGTAGGCGCAGCCAGGCAGCGCAAGGGCTTCGGGGACGACTCTCCACGCCTTGTAGGGCGCCCCCCCGCGGGCGTAGTCAATCGCCCTCTGGATGGCGGCCTCGGCCGGTCCGGCCATGGTCGCAAGCTCTCGGCTTTCAGCCGCAGAGTTGGTCTTGTACAGGGGTTCGACATCCTTCCAGACTGTGACGAGGAAGTGCTGCAACCCCACCAGCGACTGTCCGTCGCTGGAGAAGTCGGGTGGCGGACCCAGCTTGAGGGTGGCGGCCACCAGTTGGTCCGGCCGATAGTTCTCCTCGAGCCGGGTCATGGGGTAGAGGTCGTCCGGGGTCCAGTCGGCCAAAGCCTCCTTCAGCTGGGTCCGCAGCGACTCGAACGACGGGTCGGCCTGCCCTTCCCCGTAGCCAACAGCAACAAGGCCGGCGAAGAGGGTGAACACGCGCGGGTCCGGCTCGACGATGACCTGGGTGGCACTCTTGCATCCAGAGACCGACAGGCCCCCGAGGATGATGGGCACGAGCAAGAGAAAGACGCTGACCCCCGCCACTTGCCTGGGCCAGTTCATGCAATCCCTCCCAGTCCCGGGCTACGGCTGTCCCTGACGGCCGGCCCAGCCTAGCCTTACTGGAAAGCCTTGTCTCGGGATTCGGCGCAGGAGCGTCGGCGCCCTGCCTGCCGCTGGTGCCTACCGTTCGCTCAGGCGGGCTAACGGATGGCGGCTCAGCGGCGCCGGGGCTGGCTTTCGCACGGTGCATCAGGCCGGCTGCGTCCGCTGGAGCCGCTGGTTAGCCAGCCGTGGCTACTCAGGTTCCTCGCACGGCCCCCGCAAGAGCGCGTGGAGGTCTTCGTCTGGGCAATCGGGGCCTATGGCCTCCCGTGGTTCTCTACAAGCCTTGCGCACTTCTCCGAGTGCATCCTCGACTGTCAAGCCTCGCCTTCGGACAAGCCAAGCGGCCAGAATCTGCCCTGTGCGACCACACCCGGCTGAGCAATGGACAACTGTAGGTTCGTGAGCCCTGTCGGCATTCGCGAGAAACGGGAGAATCGTCTTCTCAAGCAGCACGGGGTCACACGGGTGGTAGTCTTCCACGGGGGCAGACAAGACCCGACTTGCCCCGAAGGCTTCGCGGTACTGCTCAAGGAGGTCTGGGTCGTAGTAGGCCAGCTGACGCGTTGCGAGAAGGCAGCAGACACGGCGAATCCCCCGGGCCTTCATAAAGCTGATCCAGTCATCAACCTCGGTCTTTTGGACCGCGTGGGAACTGTAGCCCGGGCGCTGTGCGCCATAGATCAGATCTCCCGGCTGAGCGGGGGCAAACCCGAAACGGTCCATCTCGACCTCCTCCGAGCCAGTCTGGCTAACGGCTGGCGGCTCAGCGGCGCGAGGGCTGTCTTCCGCGCGATGCGCCGCGCCTACGGCGTCCGCTGGAGCCGCTGGTTAGCCTTGCGCCAAGCCTGGCAAGCTGGACTCGGGGGGCAAGGCCCGCCGTGCGTCTAGCACACCAGACTCTTTGAGCAGGGCGTCACCGTACGGACCGCGAGGAGCGGTGGAACCTAGCCGCTACGACCCCAGAATCGCCCGAAGAGTGTCCTGCATCTGCTTCCCCGTCAACTGGGGCCCTTGCACAGAACCGTCCCGGCCCAGAGGCATGGCGACAACCCAGATGGTTGTCTCGGACTCGAGAACACACATCATCTGTCCTTCCTCACACGAAAGGACTTCCCAGACAGGCTCAGAGTCTGGCCATAGAGACGGATTGGCCAGGATGAAGACCGAAATCCCCTCGCCCTGGAGATGGAACCCTCCCACGGGGTCTGGAAGAGCCTCAGACCACCACGCTCTTCCTGCGCCGCCGGTTATGGGGTATTGGAGTGTCGTCCCCGCAGGCAGAGTCGCAGAGGGCAGCTGCAACTCACTTAACGTCGTCGAGTCGTACCTTATCTGCCATGGCAGGGCCTGCCACGCCCAGGGCGCCGGGAGCACGAGGGATTGGTCAGCGGTCATGCGGGCCAGAGTGCTCGTCGGAGGCAGACCACCCAACAACTCGCTCCCGCACGAGAACATGTCAACCCACGTACCGTCCGCTAGTGCGTAGGCCCACGAGACCTCATGGCACCTTACAATCGCCGCGCCTGCTGGCATCGAGACAGTGGAAGTCGGGTCCTTGACTGGCGAGTCTTCATACGGGACATATACCACCACTTGGGTACCGTCCGGCAGAAGCCATTTCAGCCCGGCAGCCGTTCCCGAGATGAGGTCGGCCGTCCCATAGGAAACTTCGACCTCAACAGAAACGGGAGTGACAATGGTCATCTCAGATGGACTGTCGATGTGCAGCGCATTTGGCCTGTCCGGTATGGCGGTGATGCTGGCCCCTTGCCAGCCGTCGACCTGGATAGTCGGTGACCCGGGGAACGCCTCCGCTATCCCCTGAAGTAGCGGCCCGATGGCATCTACGAGCGTGGGGTCTTGTGGCGTGGTCGAAGCATCCGTAGGTGCTGGGCTGAGTTCCGCAAGCCCAAATGGCCAGTAGTGGGCTATGTTGGCGACCAGGAGATAGCAGCCAACCGCCGCGGTACTAATGAGCAGAGCGACGCGGAAGGGCCTGCTCATAGACTCACTCCCTCCTCCTGGCAATGCTGGAATCGTCCGGGGTTAGCTTCGCTGAAAGGCTGCCAGGGGCCTGCCATGGACAGGAAGCCCCGCGCCTAGCCGGCCCAGGCGACAGGGCAGGGCGACACAACCGAAGGCTAGACAATTCCGCGAGGGGGAGTCGCGCCAGGCTAACAATGATTAGACTGATCCGCATAAACTGCGGAACTTGGATCCCCTGTCCGCATAACCCGCGATCAATCCGGGTGAAAGGACTCCAAGAAACCCTGTAGCCAAAGTCTCTTCGGTCCGATTCCTGATTTATCCCTACGTCTTATACGGATCGGCATAAGAATCCTCCTATCCCGACCGCCGGCTAGCCCCTATCCCCTCCCCTCGGGCGGGCTCCCGAATGTGAGCCACGCGGTGAGCCACCAGTCCGGGAGAAGGGGCTACGGCGGGGAACGGCCTGGGACGGCAAACGTTCTCTAGCAGCCATTGCGGGATGTAGGGGGACACGCCAGGATGGCCATCTTGAGATTGACATGCAGGGGGTCACTGGTTCAAGTCCAGTACCGCCCACCATCTGCAAATCCTTGAGCGGTAAGGCTTTCGGGCCTTGCCGCTCCTCTATTGTCACTGGCCAAGACCTCGTCTGTAAGCCACGCGTCAACCACCGCCGACACCCTATCCTAAAAGCAATTAGATGGTTGCCTACCCGCAAAATCAGAAACATCACCACTATTGCACAGGAGGGAACGTTGTAGGGTCAAACCCACAAGGCGTTGCCGTTTTCGTCAGACTGTACCCACCCACCCACAGTCTGGACGAGAATAGACCAAAGACAGCTTAGTCATTTAAGGAGGGAAAGCACTAGTGAAGAAAGTCCTTATAACCGCTCTAGTGGTTGCGATGTGCGCCGGAATTAGCCTCACGGCCTTCGCCGCCTCCGCCCAGCAGCCCGCGGCGTTCTCTGACATTGCCGGACACGAGGCTGAGGCTGCCCTGACGCTTCTCGGGGCCATGGGTGTCTACACCGGCGATTCCGGTCTCGGTGGCGCCGTGAAGCCCGACGACCCGATCACCCGGGCTCAGTTCTGCAAGATCGTCGTTACCGCCATGGGGCGGGCCACCACGGCCGCCGGTCTGGCTGGTCTCCAGCCGACCTTCACCGACGGGGCCACCATCCCGACCTGGGCTTGGGGCTACGTCAACGTGGCCGTCTACATGGGCATCATCAACGGCTACGCCGATGGGTCCTTCGGGCCGAACAATCCCGTGACCTACGCCGAAGCCGCCACGATGCTCATCCGGGCCGTCCCCGGCCACCTGGCTCAGGTGACCCCGGGCGTGTGGCCCTACAACTTCCTGTTCTACGCCGTTGACGAAGGCTTCACCGGCGGCGTGGACGTCGGCTTCGCCAACCTGCCCGCCAGCCGCGGCGACATCGCCCAGATGACCGTGGCCACGATGCAGAAGGAGAAAGTCGACAAGGACGGCGACCCGCTCCTCGGCACCGCCCAGCTCTACATGTTCAACGATGTGGTCGTCGACTACGATGCCGATGACGTCTGCTTCAGCGACGCCGGCTGGGAGTCGCTGGGCGGCAAGTTCTGGATCGTCGGCGCGGCCAACCTCGAGGGTCTCCGCAACCTGGCCGTCGACTTGGCTTACAACGTCAGCGACGACGCGTTCTTCTTTGCCGTCTCCGGTGACTCCAACCTCGTGACCGGCGTCTTCGACGCCCTTGACGACGCCGATAGCGACGGCAACAATGACACGCTTGTTCTCGCCGACGGCACGGAAGTACCCTACGTCGACGGCGGCAATGTGGCCGTTACCTGGAACCAGCACGCCGGCTACAATGAAGGCGCCCTGGCGGCCGGCGATGAGCTGGTCATCACTCTCGATGACGGCGGACTGGCCGTGAACGTCCAGGCCACCCACTTCGCGGACCTCGACTACGTCACGGACTTCACCAAGTCCACGACAACGGTCGACACGGAGATCGGCACCTACAACGGTTACGGCTACGACGTCCCGGCCGACTGCCGCGTCTACGTCAACGGGTCCCTGGCCGGCCGTGACACTCTGGCTGTTGACGACGCCTTTGTCGTTGCCGTCAGCGACGTGTCCGGCGATCCCTTCATCCTCCGCGCGAACCGCGTGGCGATTGAGGGCACCGTGGCCGGCACGACCACAACCTGGCCCGGCCCGATCACCCGCGCGACCATCGACCTGAAGGCCGGCGGCTCCAAGACCTACGTCGTCAACCACGACGGTGGCATCGGCCTGCCCAGCAAGGGCGCCGTGATCAAGTACGGACTCGATTTCGACGGGGCGATCTACGTTCCGGTGGGCTTCGAGTCGCTTTCTCCGTTCGGGGTCTGCCTCTCGTACACCGTGATGGGTGACGGGACCCTGGAGGGCACCTTCGACATCCGCGGCAAGGTGGTCACCTACAAGCTCGACGACCATGCCCTACCCACTTGCTGCGGCTACTCAGACAGCCCGGCCGAATGGGCGCAGGTAGCCGAGTACCAGGGCTACGTCCGCCTGGAGATCGACACGGGCACCAACACCGTCATCTGCGCCGAGAGCTGGACCGTGGACATGCACTGCTGCTACTACGAAGTCCTCGCGGTCGACACGGTTAACGGCACCCTGACCCTCGACGAACTCGGCGAAGGGATCATGTTCCTCGACGATCCCGACACCGTGGTCTACAAGGACCAGGCCGATGGTGTCAGCAAGACCTACATCGGGCTTGAAGGCCTCAAGGCCGGCGACTGGCTGTGGGCCTGCGCCTGCAGCCCAGACTCCTGGAGCACCGGTTGCGGTCCGGTCTTCGAACTGACGGATGGACCGATCTAGGCGACAAGCCGCGATAGCCTCCCGACCCTAAGGGGTCGGCGAAGAGAAGGGGCGCCCGCCAAGGGCGCCCCTTCTCTCGCCCGGCTCCGGCGCTCGCCGCTGGACAAGCGGCGGCTGTCTCGCGTCAGGGGTTTCGTCCGGCCGCGGATCTCAGGGCTTCCCCCACTTGGTCCGGGTCTCGCACCGGCGGGAGGCACCGGTCCCCGGCGCAGATGAGAACAGCCGGCGGATCGACGGACGGGGCCACGGACGAGGCGACGCCAACCTGGACTCCCTCCGACTCGGTCTTGGTGTTCGCCCGCGCCGCGCTCACCGCGGCCGCCGCCTCAAAGTGAAGGACCCGCGTCCGCTGGTCGTCGGCCCGACCCGAGACGACGGCCACGGCCGTCGGCCCGGCCCACCAGTCCAGGGCCAGAGCGTAGCCGGCCGCCAGGAGACCTTGACGCCGGTGGGGTCCGAGAAAGTGGGCCAAAGCATCAGCGGCGATGGTCCTCGAACCCTCGTCGCCGGTGATGTCTGACGCCCGGAGCAAGGCCAGAGCGAAGAGCGAATTCTCGGCCAGACCCCGCCGGCGGTAGCGGAGGTGGCCGACCATCTCGCCGCTGGCCGCGGTATCGTGGAAGGCGCCGTAACCATCGCCCGCGGCGGAGGCCTCGTTGCCGCCGCCAAAGACTCTCCGCGCCGAGGCCAGCAGGACAAGAGCCCGCTCAAGGAAACTTCGCTCCCCCGTGACCTCGTAGGCGTCGAGAAAAGCCAGGGCCAGCCGGGCGGAGTCTTCAAGAAGGACCGGTCCGTGGGCGCCCTTGAGGTCGGCGTAGTGACCCAGGAGGCCGTCGCCCAGCCTGGCCACGGCCCAGACGCGCTCCAGGGCCACAAGGGCGGTCTCGCGCCATCGGATGTCCTTCGTCGCTAAGTAGGCCTCAAGAAAGCCGCTCGTCGCCAGGGCGTTCCAACCGACGTAGAGAGTAGGGTCGATTCTCGGCGCCTCCCGCGTCTCGCGTTCGCGTCGGTCGAGCTGGTAGTAGGTCTCGTCGGCGTCCTGGCTACCGTAGAAGAAACCCTCGTCCGAGCGAAGGGCGCCGACAAGGTAGCCGCACACTCCCTGGACCGTGTCGAGGTAGGCCTGGTTCCCGGTCAGCCGGGTGACCCGGGCGTAGAGCCCGAGGAGTTCGGCGTTGTCCTCAAGCATCTTCTCGTAGTGGGGGATGGACCAGTCGCGGGTGGTCGAGTAGCGGAAGAAGCCGCCTTCGACGTGGTCATAGAGCCCACCCTCGCTCATGGCCCGCAGGGTTCTCTCGACCATTTCCAGATCGCCCCGTTCCGGCGCCTCGCGGTCCGCTATTGCCTCCTGACCCGCGACCGCCCGGCGACCCGCCGCCCGACCGCCGGCGCCCCCGCCACCGCGCAGGCGCCGGACGAGAAGGAACCGGAGAGCATCCACTTGCGGGAACTTCGGCGCCCGGCCGAAGCCGCCGTGGAGCGGATCGTAGGCCTCCTCCGCCAGGGAGGCGACCTCGTCGATGGCGAGGAGGACCTCGGCGCGGTCGAGGCCGCCTTCACGACCCGTGACTCGGCCGCCGGCCGCGCCCATCGTCCGGTCCCCGTCCCCGGCCGCCACTCGATCCGCCTCGCGGCTCTCTCCGTTACCCGCGGGCGGGCGGGCTTGAGCCCCCGGTCCCTCTCCGTGCTCGCGGTAGTAGACGGCGACCCGGTCGAGAAGGTGGCGCATTTTGTCGGGGGGCAGGTAGGTGGCGCCGGTGAGGATGTCGCCCTCCGGAGTCAAGAAGGCCGTCGTGGGCCAGCCACCCATGTTGTAGCGGCTGTTCACGTCGGGCCGGCGGTCGTTGTCCACCCGAACGGGGATGAAGCCGCGGTTAAGCTTGTCGATAACAACGGGGTCGGAGTAGGTCGTCTCGTCCATGACGTGGCACCAATGACACCAGACTGCGGAGATGTCGAGAAGAAGCGGCTTGCCCTCCTCGGCCGCCTGATCGAATGCCTCCTGACCCCACTCTCGCCACCTGATACCCTCAACCGACACGCCATCTCCTCCTCCTTTGATTGCGTGAGAAATAGCTTTCCCCACTGACGACACGGCGAGGTCGACCGCGGCGGATCGGGGTCATCTGGGCGACAAGAAGCCGGGGCGCCCCGCGCTACCGCCCGGCGGCCAGTAGCCGTGCCGGCAGACTGAGAACGAGACGGCGGTAGGTGAGTTCACCCCGGAGGACGTCGAGGAGGCCCTCGAAGAGTTCGGGGTGGCGGAAGAAAAGGCTGGAGGCGGCCTCCGGCCAACGGGCGAAGAGCCGGGTCAGCCATCTGGCCCAGGCCAGGTCGCGGTCGATGAGGGCCCGGCAAGCTTCCGCGTAACCCTCGGTCTCCCGCGACAGCCGCCCGGTCTTGAGACCGCGGGCCGCCGCCTCGGCCGCCAGGCGCCCCGACAGGCACGCCCAGCGGATACCTTCGCCCGTGAAGGGATCGGCGAAACCCGCCGCGTCGCCGGCGAGGAAGACGCGACCGTTGGCCACGGGCCGGCGAATACCGCCGAAGGGGACAAGATGGGCCCGGAGACGATCTTGGAGCATGGCCAGGTTCCAGCCGCCGGCCACGCCGTCCGGACTGGGCAGGGAGCTTCCGTTCAGGTGTCGCACCAGCTCGGAACCCGGCCGGTTGAACCCGTAACGCGCCGCGCCCACGCCAACCGAGACGTGCCCGTCCTTGGGAAAAACCCAGCCGTAACCCCGGGGTGGAATGCCGTAGCGAATCTCGATCCCGTCCTCGACGATAGGGCGTCGTTGCTCGGGAGAGGCCGGCACGTCGGCCGCCAGGCAGAGACCGGTTTCCCGGCGGCCGAGTTCCCGGCGGAAGGTCCTGGCCACTCTGCTTCTCACCCCGTCGGCGCCGATGACCACGCGAGCCGCGAAGCGACGCCCGGGCGTGACGACGATGACGCGCCCCGGCTCAACGGCAAGACTGGTGACTCTGCCCGCCTCTCCGGTCTCGCCCGCATCTCCGGCCTCGCCCCCGTCGCCCCCGGCGCGGACCACGGCCCCCGCCTGGCGAGCGGCCCAGAGAAGATACTGGTCGAAGCGAGCTCGGGAGACGAGGTAGACGAAGGGGCGAGCGGAGGTCACGTCGAGGTGGCGCCCTCCCCAGCGGGGGCGGAGACGCCGGCCCTCGCGCTCGATCAGTTCCCGGGGCAAGGGCAGGCCCATTTCCCGCCGGGCCCCCTCGCTGACCCCGCCCGCACAGACCTTGGGCCGGGGGAAGGGAACCTTCTCCAGAACCAGGGTCTCCAGGCCGAGCCCCGCGGCGTGACGGGCGGCCGAGGCGCCGGCCGGGCCGCCGCCGACAACGATGACGTCCCAGATTGTGTTCAAGGCAGACGGTAGTATATCCAGGCCCCGCCGAGGCAAAGCCTAGAGAACCTGGCAGAGGGCGGGAAGGCCGGTGGGCGAGGGTGGGTCGCTACGGAGAGGTCAAGGTTCTGGGTGGCGCGGTGGCGCCGGTCAGCGCCGTCCCGTCGGCCCGCGCCGAGCAGCCCACGGGCGCCGAGTCCCCCTCCGCCACCTGGGTCGCTGTCTACGAACCTGTCCGGAAGGAACTGGATCTTGTCGCAGCCAGGGTGATCGCCCTGGCCGCCGCGGGCGCCTTCCCCCTGGGCGAGGCGGCCGGCGCCCTGGCCCGCAGTCCGGGTAAGCTCATGCGGCCCGCCCTGATCCTCCTGGCGGGCTTGACCGGTCCGCCCGTCCCGTCCCTTCGCGCGGCCCGCCGGCGGGCCAGGCTCATCGCGGTGGCCTCCGGCTTTGAGCTCCTGCATCTGGCCAGCCTCGCCCACGACGACATCCTGGACGCATCTCCCCTCAGGCGCGGCGCCCCCTCGGTTTGGGGACGATGGGGAACGGAGATTGCCATCCTGACCGGCGATCACCTCTACGGTAAGGCCCTGGCCGAGGTCTCCCTCGCCGGGCGGCGGGCCATGAACAGTCTCTGCCGGGCGATCGACGGCCTTCTCGCCGGGGAGGCCCTGGAGTTACGGGCCGGCGCGACGGTCCCGGGTCGCCGCGGCTACATGGCCCTGGCCACGGCCAAAACGGCCGTTTTCTGCGCCGAGAGCTTGGCCGTGGGGGCCTCCGTGGCCGGCGCGGGACGGGCGGTCATCGCCGGCCTGAAGTCCTACGGGCGAGCTTTGGGCCAGGCCTACCAGTTGACCGACGACCTCCTTGACTTTCGGGGCGACCCGGCCGAAATGGGCAAGCCGTGCCTCGGAGACCTGTCCCGCGGTCGTTTCACCTTCCCGATCATCGTCGGGCTGACCCGGCGGCCGGGGCGGGTCGGGCGAATCATCGAGGGGATCAGGCGAGCGGAAGCGGGGGCCGACAATCTTCCGCGGCTTCTCCGCCGGGAACTGGAGGCCTGCGGGGCCTTCGAGGAGACGGCCCGCTACGCCCGGCGCAAGATCGATCGGGCCATCGCCGGACTGGCCGTTCTGCCGCCGGGAGCGCCGCGGGACAACCTGGCGGTTCTGGCGGAGAACCTGGTGGGGCGACGAGCCTAGCGGGTCAAGCGGTCGGCTGTCGCCCGCGAAGTTCATGGAAGGGTGGCGAGTCCGGTGAGCGCGACAGGTTCCGATGCTTCGACAGTTGTCCGACCGCGGAGCGGGCCAGGGACCAGGCTCGGTCCGGCCCTGTGGACGCTTTTTCGCTTCATCCCCGTCCTGTCCTGGAGTGTCAGCGCCACGGCGGTGGGTGTGGCGGCGGCCGCCGGCGCGGTCGGGTGGCGGCCTTCCTACATCTGGGACGGTCTTCTCATCCTGGCCGGGACAACTCTCTTCCAGGGCTTCGTCGCTCATGGCTTGAACGATGTCGAGGATTGGCGGTCCGGCACCGACATTCTGAGCCCCGGTCTTCTTTCGGGCGGCAGCCGGGTCATTCCCCGCGCCCTCCTCACCCCCCGGCAGGTCACCCGCACGGCCTGGGGCGCCGCCGTGTTGGGCCTGGCCTCGGCCGCCGTGCTCTATGCCCGGCACGGCCCGGCGGTGGTTCCGATCGCGGGCGTGGCTGTCTGGTCGGCCGTGGCCTACACCCAGCCCCCTCTTCGCTTGTCCTACAGGCCACTCGTCGGCGAACTCCTGGCCGGTCTGCCGGCCGTGGTGGCCATCATCGCCGGAACTTTCGCCGTTCTAGTCGGCCGCCCGGGGTCGGGGGTCTGGGCCGCCGCCGTCGTGCAGGCCATCATCTCCGTAGCCTGGGTCATGCAGCACCACCTCCCGGACGTGTCCGCGGATCTCCGGGCCAGTCCACCCAAGCTGACCACGCCGGCCTGGTTTGCCCGTCGCTGGGGCCTACCCGCGGCTGGCCTGGTTCCCCTGGCCTACTTCCTGATCGCGGCGGTGGTTTCTTCCGGGCTGGGGTTCCTTCTCCATCCTCTGTTCTGGGGGTCGGCCGTGCTCGCGGCCCTTGGCGCCCGGGAAGCCTACCTGACCGACACCACCTCCGTGCCGGAGATTACGGCCCGGCAGTTGCGCATGATCGCCCTGTCCGGGGCCAACAGCGCCCTCCTGATTCTCGGCTTTCTCTACGGCGGGCTCGCGGGCTGAGGGCGGCGCCGCGTTGGCCTCGCGGGGTGCGACCCCCACCCGCTCCGCGGCGCCCTCGTAGTAGCGACCAGGCGGCCGCCGGAAGGCGGCCGCCTGGTCGATCGTCGCAGGCCTCTTCTCTTCCTCCCTCAGGCCTGAGCGTCGCGCCGACGCGACACCCCGACCTCCGCGCGCAGAGCGCTACACGCGCCGTTCCTCGCCCGGCCCATAGCCGACGTACCCGCCGAACTGCGAGGTCTGTTGCTGCCCGCCGCCGATCCCCCCACCCAAGTTTGGATTTCCCGGTGACCCGAGCAAGCGAGACCCGATGGTTCCGCCATAACCGCCGCCACTGTAGCCGCCGGTCGGGCCGTAGCCACCGCCACCACTGTAGCCGCCGGTCGGGCCGTAGCCGCCACCGTAACCGCCCGTGGCGCCGTAGCTACCTCCGCCACCATAGCCACCGCTCGGGCCGTAGCCGCCACCGCCGCCATACGCGCCGCTCGTACCGTAACCGCCCTGGCCGTAGCCTGTGGTCGGCCCGTATCCGCGCTGCCCGTAGGAGGGCGCATTCGCCCCGTAGCCCACGGCCCCGGCTCCGTAGCCGCCCATGCCCCCGATTGTCCCGCCGAAGCTCTCAACCCCAGGGGCCCCGTAGCTACCGGTGTTCATCTGGCCGGGACCGAAACGACCCGACGGATTGGTCCCGTACTGGCCGCCCCCGGACATCCCGTACTGGCCGCCCCCGGACATCCCGTACTGGCCGCCCCCGAAGGTCCCGAACTGACCCACGTCCCCCTGGTTGTAGCCCTGGCCGCCCATCCCACCCTGGAACTGACCGTAGCCGCCCTGGTACCCTTGGTTCACCTGTGTCATTCCTCCCTGGTTGCCTAGGTTCTGACTGTCTTGAGTGATCTGATTTCCAAGTTCAGCTAGCTTCTGATTGTCCGCCATTTTCACGTCGTACCAGCCGTGGCGGTTCATTTCTTGCCAAACCCGGTAGGCGCCGTCGCACTCCTCGGAGTGAATCTGGATAAGATCGCGCCGGACGTCCGGGGTGGCTGTCTCCAGAACGGAGTCGTCGTAGAACTTGGTGACGCTCTTCTGGGTGAAGAGAGAATCGGTCAGGATGTTCTTGTCGTCCATACCCGACCAACCGACGTTCAAGGAAAGGCCTCCTTTCGTGATCTAGGTGCCTAGCGTCGCGTCACCCTGGCTAAGGACGCCCAGATGTCGACTGGCCTCCGGTGGACGGCCCCTGGGTGACCCCCGTCCCGGCCGCGTTTCCAAAGCCGACCGCGTCACTCACCTGACGCCGAAGCACGTCGTAGTGACGACGGTGCATGGCCTGGACGTCGCCGAGGACCCGACGGCACTCCGGATCGGTGACCTGGCTGGCGAGCGCGCCAAACTTGGCGACAAGCGTTTGCTCGAGGTGCAGGCCCTCCTCGATCCGGGAAGCCTCACGCGTGGTCAAACCGCTCAAGTTCCCGCCTCCCTTCCTAAGAGTAAGAGCCGGATGCGCGAGCCAGCGCGGACGCCCGTGGCGCCCAACGTTTAGGCCCCGGAAAATCCGGCTCCCGAGTTCTAGGCTCTACCTTGGGGGGAAGCGATATGCCAGGCTGATAATGGGTAAGGCGGGGGGTATTGCCTGTGGAGCGCCCATCGAAGCGTTCTTCTCCGGCGAGGTGCTGTCCGTCGAGAGCATGGGCGACCCGTAGGCGCAGAGGGCCAGCCTTTCGACCCCGGCGGGCGATGTCCGCCGCCAGAGTCCGGCACTTGGCTCTCAGGGGGGGGGGGGCGGACATTCCGAGGCGATTGGAGCCAAGTCCTCGGGGACTGAAGTCCCTCCGACCACTTGGAGATCCACCCAGCGTAATGGCCCAGGACAATCCCGGTCAGCGGGTCACGGATCAGATTGCCCAGCCGCACTGATACCGTGGGATCGGCGCCCTCTTCCTTGTGGGAGAGGGCTAGCGAGACCGCGTGCGGGATAGCGTCGTCCAAGAGAGCGGAGGCGGCGACGACCCTGGTATCCGCGGCCCTCAGGGTCTCAAGACCGGCGACCCTTTACCTCCTCAACAGGTTGCTCACGATGAACAGCACGTTCGCCGGCCGCTCGGCCAGGCGGCGGGTGAAGTAGGGATACCACTGCCGGCCGTAGGGAACGTAAACCCGCATGGCGTGGCCCTCGGCGGCGAGCTGTCGCTGTAGGGCCGGACGAATGCCGTAGAGCATCTGGAACTCGTAGCGGTCCTTGGCGACGCCCCTGTCCTTGAAAGCCCGGCGGGCCCAGTCGATGATCCTCTCGTCGTGGGTAGCCAGGCAGGTCTTGCCTCCAAGCTCAAGGTTCAGCAGGACCAGTTTCTTGAAGTTCTCGTCCACGTCGACCTTCTTGGGGAAGGCCACGTCCGGCTTCTCGAGGTAGGCGCCTTTGCAGAGGCGCAGGTTCGGCCCAAGGTCGGCCAGATCCCGGATGTCCTTCTCGCTGCGGTAGAGGTAGGACTGGACGACAAGACCCACGTTGGGGAATTCCGCCCGTAGCTTGCGGAAAATGTCGATCGTGGCCTCGGTCCGGGGGGAGTCCTCCATATCAATACGGACAAAGTTTCCGAGGCTCTTCGCCTTCCGGACGATGGCCCCAACGTTCTCCAGACAGAAGTCGGGCGAGATGTCCAGGCCCATCTGAGTCAGCTTGAGGGAGACGTTGGCGTCGACCTTGGAGGAGGCGATGTTGTCGAGAAGGCCCAGGTAGACGTCCCTGGCGGCCTCGGCCATGGCCCTGTCGCTGACGCTCTCGCCGAGGTAGTCCATCGTGGCCACCACGCCAACCTCGTTCAAGGCCCTCACCTGGTCCACGGCCTGGTCCCACTCCTCGCCGGCCACGAACCGTCTGGCCCCCAGCCTCATCCCGTAGCGGGACACAAGCCTGGTGATGACCCGACTGCCGGCAACCGTGAGGATGACCTTACGCATCAAAGGCACCGATCCACACCACCAATTGATCGATATTATGTTCCCGACCTGGGCCGGCCCGGAGGGCCCAGAAGAAGCCTGTCCCACTCCTGGAGCCGAAACCCCGCCTATTTTTCGCCGGACCGGCCGCACCTCCTGGCGGAACATGGTGAAACCGGGCAACCTACCGCGCCCAGTGGGGAAGCCTAGGCCGATGGCGGGCAGGTGAAGGCAGGAGCGCCCGGCAAGGTGAGGGTACCCGGAGAGGATGGTCAAGCAGATGCCGACCAGCGGGGAGAGAGCGTCGGACGCGCGTGGGGCGACGACCCTGCCCGGCGCGAGGGAGACCGAGAACACCGGCAGGCACTACGAGGCCATGCGTGGCCGGATCGGCGACTGGCTGCGGCGACACACCGGCCCGCGGTACGAGGTTCTTCGACAGGTTCTCTTCCTCGTCCCCGACGTCTTCACCCTCGTCTTCCGGCTGGCCCGGGACACGAGAGTAAGCCTGGCCAACCGGCTCAAGCTCTGGGGCCTGATGGTCTACATCCTCTCCCCCATCGATCTCAATATCGACTTTATCCTGCCCTTCGGACCCCTGGACGATCTGGCCCTGGCCCTGGTGGTTCTCGACTCGGTTCTCCGGGAGACACCCGACGATGTCCTCCAGGACAACTGGCCCGGGGACGAGGACGCCATCGACAAACTGCGCGGCCTAACGAGCATCCTGTGGGCCATTAAGAGACCACGCGGAAGAGGCTCGCGGAGAGCGGGATCGCGAAGAGACGGACCGCGGCGAGGATCTCGGACCGGCTAGCCGATGTCTACCGGGGCCTCGGTGGGGATCGTGTCGTAGAACCACTTCGAATCGTCCAGCGCTAGGCGAATGCAGCCGTGGGAGGCCGGTTGACCGAGCTTGGCCGCTTCCTCGGGGATAATCTCGCCGTAGCGGTTGGTCGGGACGCTGTGAAAGAGGTAAGTGCCCCAATCCTTGAAGGATACCCACCACTTGCCGCCCTGCAGGTACTTCTCGGCGAAGAAGAACTCGCCCCGGTTCTGGATGTGGAAGCGGCCGCTGGGAGTCGGCTTCTCGGTCGTGCCCGAGGAGCAGATCATCGACCGGATCTCGAGGCCGTCGAGGTAGACCCGGACGACCTGCTCGCTGAGGAAGACCCGCACGTAGTAGCCCTTCGCGGCGTCGGGCGGGACGTTGGGGTCAAGCGCGGGCGGGGGTGCGCTGTCATCACCCGGGGTGACGGGCCAAGGAGGGTCTCCCGAGTTAGTCGCTGCTCCATCAGCCGGGCTCAGAACCGTTCCGCCGGCGCCGGGGGTCGCCGTGTCCGCATCTCCGCCGGAAGAAGGAAGGCCCTCGGCGACCGTGTCGACGACCGACGGCACGGCCGAGAACGCCGGTGGCGCGCTGAAGACCGTCGCGCCGACGATGGCCAGGAGAAGGAGCGGCACACTAAGGAGCGAACGGACGCGCTTAGACTTAGACAAGTGGTTTTCCCCCAGACGGCGACCTTCGACAGCCGCGGCGTCTTTCCCTGCGCTGGGCGTCGAAACTGGTCGGCGCCACGGGCGCTGGGCGTCGAAACTGGTCGGTCACCGCGTCACGGATTCGGGTTTTGGGTGGCGATCGGGAGGGTGAGTCGTGCCGGCGGATGCGATCTTGGGCCACGAGCGGGTGCTGGAGGTCCTGGCGCGTCACATCGAGGACGCCTTCGGTTTCCGGGGCCTGCGGCTGGAGTCGATAACTACGGCGGGCGAGACTGTCGCCTACCGTGTCCTGCCGCCTCCCTATCCGGTCCAGGGTGGTGGCGGGCCGGCCCAGGAGACCGCGGAGAAATTGCGCCTCCTGCCGCTTGACCCGGAGGGACGTCCGAGGACTACCGGCGCCCGCCGCCTCACGGTCCGGGAGGTGGAGGCGGTTCTGGCGGACGTGCTGCGGCAAGCCTCGAGCGGGTGGGCGGCGAGCGCCACGCGGACCAGCGGGCTGGAGGTTCGCTTCGGACCAGAGGGAACCAAGATTGCCTTCGGAAACCCAGCCGCGGTCGCCCCTCGCATCCCCCTGGAGGACCCCCCGGCCGCCAGGAGGGGAAGGGGGCCAACCTCTACCCGCCCCGGGCGAGACGGAGTCGAGCGAACCGCCAACCCCGCGCCCATGGCGGCCACCGGCTTGGTCCCGCCCGTCGGGTTGGCCGCGGCCGCCACCGACCTTCTGCCACCCTCGGAGGCCGCTCCGCTCCTGTCCGCCCTCGGTCTCCTTTCCCCCAGCGGCCAGGTGAAGCGGGACGACCGGCGCAAGTACAACCAGATCGTCTACTTTCTGCGCCTGATCGACGGCCTGGTCCAGAGACTCCCCACCGGGCGCGAGGCCCTGGTCGTTGACTGCGGCTGCGGGAAATCACAACTTCTCTTCGTTCTTAATTACTGGATCACGGAGCGGCTCGGTCGACGGGCATTCTTCGTCGGTCTCGACGCTGAACCGCAGGCCGTCGACACCGCCCGCCGCCTCCAGGCTTCGCTGGGGTACCGGAACATGGATTTCGCCGTGTCGACCATTGCCGGGTGGAAGCCTCCGTCGCCCCCGAACCTTGTCCTCTCGCTCCACGCCTGCGACACGGCCACCGACGAGGCCATCGCTCTCGGCATCCGGGCCGGGTCGACAGGTATCATCGTCGTGCCCTGCTGCCAGCACGAACTGGCCGGCCAGGTGAGGCACGACATCCTGGGACCCGTCTTCGCCCACCCGACCCTCCTCAATCGTTTCGGCGACTGGCTCACCGACGGCCTGCGGGCCCTGGCTCTGGAGACTTCGGGCTACAGCGTGGACGCGGTCGAGTATGTCTCCCCGCTCGACACGCCGAAGAACATCATGCTTCGGGCGGAGAAGACCGGTTCCCCTGACCGCCGGGCCTACGAGCGCTACCGCTCGGTCCGCGACCTCTTCGGGGTGCGGCCGGCCCTCGACCGACTGCTGGCCGGGGTCGGGCCGTTCACAAGGTTTGTCTCGCCTGAAGATAAAGACTGACCTCGGTCCGCATCTTCAGGAGGGCGCAACCGAGGGGGTCGGGCTCGAGCAGGCTGCCGGTGACCCCGTGGCCGTTGGCGTGGCAGCCCCCCGAGCAGCGGTATCTCGCCCAGCAGGAGCGGCAAGCCGGCTTGGCCCCCAGCCACAGACCGCCGACCCGCCGGCCCAGGGCCGACCCAGCCGGGGCGGCGGGGCCCGACCCAGCCGGGGCGGCGGGGCCCCGCGTCACGTTCCCCAGCCGAAACCCCTCCCGACCGACGAACTGGTGGCAGGGGTAGAGATCGCCGTTTGGGGTGACAGCCATGTACTCCCGCCCGGCGCCGCAGCCGCGGACCCTCTTGGCGTAGCAGGGCCCGGCCTCGGGCTCGGTCACGAAGTGGAAAAAGCGGAGTGGACGCCCGGCCGTGAATTCATCGAGGATAAAGTCGGCCAAGCGCACGTATTCGGCGGCGAGGCCCGGCAGGTGGCCCGGGCCCAGGCCCCAGCCCCCCGGACCAACCGGGCCGCCGACCACCGGCTCCAAAGAAAGATTCCTTAGTCCCTGACGGGCAAGGTAGATGGCGTCTTCGGCGAAGTCAAGATTTGCGGCCGTGTAAGTCCCGCGGACCCAGTAGTCGCAGGCCGGGTTGCCCTCAGCCCTCTTGGCCCGCGCCTCCCTGAGTTCGACAAAGCCCTTGATGTTCTCCAAGACGGCGGCCTGGCTGGACCGGCCCGCGGCCGTCGGCCGCATTCGGTCGTGAACCTCCGGACGCCCGTCCAGGCTGAGGACCACATTGTCCATTGTCTCGTCGAGGTAGGTTCTCTCGTCCGGTCCGAGGGCGACGGCGTTCGTGGTCAGGGTGAAGCCCACCCGCCGATCCGCCTCGGCCGCGCGGCGGCGAGCGTAGTCGACCGTCTCCCGGACGACGCCGAGGTTGAGAAGGGGTTCGCCCCCGAAGAAGTCGATCTCGCAGGTCGGGGCCCCACCGGAGTTGTCCAGAAGGAAGTCCACGGCCGCCCGGGCGACCTCGGGCGTCATCAGTCCCCGGGTGGCCCCGAAGCGGCCCTGGCCGGCGAAGCAGTAGCGGCAGCGAAGATCGCAGTCATGGGCCACGTTGAGGCAGAGGGACTTGAGAACCGGACTCTCGGGTGACGAAGGAAGCCAGTCGGCGCCGGGGTCGGGGGCGCCAGGGACAGGCTCCCCAACCAGCGGGTCCGGCCGGTCGAGGCCGTGGGCGGTGACAAGATCGGCGAGTTCGTCGAGGCACCTCGCCGCCACCTCGGGCCCGTGCCGCCGGGCCACCAAAGACCTGATCTCGTCCGGCGAGTCGCCGGCCGCCGCCGCCGACAGAGTCTCCCAGCCGGGCTCGTCCAGCACGGCCAGGGAATCGGTGACCGGAGCGAAGGCAAAACGGCGGCCACCAATACGGAAGAGGTGGAGGTCCAGTCGCACTGCCCTTCCGCCTACTCTTCCGGCCCCGCGCCGCCCGGCCTTACTTCGGACAGCGCTGGTTACCGACGGTGCAGGAGGTCTTACAAGCCGACTGGCACGACACCTGGCAGTCGCGGCACTTGGCGAGGTCCCGGTCCGGGGCCAGGCGCCCTCCCGAGACGGGGATGATGTGACGCGGGCCCGGCTCGATTCCGAGCGCCTGGTCGCGGCGAGAGTGGTCTAAGGTCATGGAGGAGACTCCCTTCGCAAACTTCCCGTGGATTCACCGGGCCTTCCGGGTTTCCTTCAGGAGAGGGTACTCGGCGGACGCGAACTCCAGACCGCCGCGGCCGTCGCCCATCCGGCGCGTGGCCGTCGCCCATCCGGCGCGCCCCGACCGGCGGCCGCGCCGCCCACCCGTCCCATCCGCCTCTGCCCCGCTTACATCCTCAGTTCCACCACGTCGCCGTCCTCCACCGCAAAGTCCTTAGGGACCAATTGACCGTCGAAGGTGTGGCGGCCCCAGACTCTGGCCGACTTGAGATTCTTGGCGAAGTCCTTGTGGACGGCGGCGGCGGCCTCCAGGAGCGTCGATCCCCGGGGTATGGTGAAGGGCGCCGACATGTCGACCTTCTTCCCCGGGGCCTTGGTGTAGACCCGGATCTTGTCGAGGAGACCGAAGAGCCAGCCGCGGAGTTCGTCAAGACCCCACCCCTCAGCGATTGACACGGCTAGGATCGGCAAGGCCGGACAGACCTCGCGCAGGAGTTCCAGACGCGCGGCCGCCCCGGGAGCGTCGAGCATATTGGCGACAATGAAAGCCGGCCAGCGGCGCGGTTGGGCCACCTCACCGAGGTTCTCTTCCTCCGGCGCCTCATCCTCGGGTGGCCGGGGCAACTCCCTGCCCCCGGTGGCCGTCGCCGCCAGAGGCGTCCCCACGCCGGATGGGGGCGGCCCGCCCGCGAAGAGCCAGGTCTTCTGCCGCGACAAAAGGCCGAAGGTTCGCTCGGCTTCGTCGAGGACGTCGTCGCTGGCCAAGCTGAGGACCACGGCCAGCGCGTCCGCGGAACGGATGGTCCCCATCAGCCACTGCGGTGAGATCTCCGGATCGTAGGGCGGAAGATCGAGGACCTGAACCATGACGTTCTCCCAGGCGACCATACCCGGCTGGGGCGCCTGGGTGGTGTATGGGTAGGGAGCAACCTCCGGCTCGGCGTTGGAGAGGGCCCGCAGGACCGACGACTTGCCGGAGTTGGCCGGTCCGACGAGGGCGACCTGCCCCGCGCCCTCGCGCTTGACGGTGTAGCTTATCTTCTGACGGGCCCCGGCCGCCTTCTTGCCCTGGAGGATGGTGTCCTTGGTCCGGGAGATGCGGCGCTTGATGTCCGCCTGCATCTTCTCCGTCCCTTTGTGCTTGGGGATGGTAGACAACATCTCTTCCAGGGCGACCAGCTTGTCTTCGAGAGTCTCGGCCTCGCGGTAGCGGCTTTCGGCGAGTCGATAGTCGGGTGTCACGTTGGCGGGCATCGAGGCATCGCCTCCAAGTCCTGTGAATTCACCCGCTCCCACCATTCCACCTTCCCGCTTCCGACACGGAAGGGGCGCCAAAACCCGGTCCCCCTCCCGGCGCCGATGTGGAGTACAATGGCCAGGCCTGGACAACCCTATCGTAACCCTGTCTTTTACCCATTCGGACGAGGAGGTGACCGGACAGTGCCTGAAGGTAGGCGCGGGCTTGGCCCTTACGAGGCCAAGCGCGACTTCGCCCAAACCCGGGCGCCGGCCGACTGGTCTTGGCCGGGTCGGCCGACCCAACCCGGTCTTTTCCCTCGCTTCGTCATTCAAGAGCACCACGCCCGCCGTCTCCACTGGGACCTGCGCTTGGAAGCCGGCGGTGTTCTCCGAAGTTGGGCCGTGCCCAAGGGCGTTCCCGCCCGGCCGGGTGAAAGGCGTCTGGCCGTGGAGGTCGAAGACCACCCCCTGGACTACATGGATTTCCAGGGCGCCATCCCGCCTGGAAACTACGGGGCCGGCGAGGTTGTCATCTGGGACCGGGGCTACTACGCCCCCTCGGCCATGACCCGAGACAAGGTCACCTTCGCCGCGATGGGCGACCGGCTGAACGGGGCTTACAAGCTCGTCCGGGTGGACGGGAAGAACTGGCTCATGATCATGCTGGCCGACGGCCGGACATTGGAGGTTACCCCATTGGCCCAGAGTCTTACGGAACTGACGATCGACGCCTTTCTCGACAAACTGGCCTCCAGCGAGCCCGCCCCGGGCGGCGGGAGCGCCTCCGCCCTAGCCGTCGCCACGGCGGCGGGTCTGGTCGAGATGGTGGCCAACCTCACCCTTGGCCGCGAGCAGTTCGCGGCGGTTGAGGCCGACATGAAGGCCGTCGCGGCCGCGGCGGGGGGCCTGCGCTCCGAGCTTGCCGACCTCGTCAGCCGCGACACCGAGGCTTTCGACCAGGTGATGGCCGCCCTGCGCCTTCCGAAGGGAACCGAGGAAGAAAAGACCCGCAGGCGAGAGGCCGTCCAAGCGGCCAACAAGGGAGCGGCCGAGGTGCCCCTGCGAGTGACCACGCTCGCCGGCGAGGTTTTGGCCCTGGCCCGGGTGGTCGGCGAAAAGGGTAATCCCAACGCCATAACCGACGCCGGGGTGGCCGGCCGGCTCGCGCTGGCGGGAGCCGAGGGAGCGGGGCTGAACGTCCGCATCAACTTGCCGGGCATCAAGGACGAGGAATTCCGCCACCGGGCCGAGACCGAGGTGGGCCGCAACCTGGACCTGGCCACCAAGACCGGGGCTGAGGTAGCCGCCATCGTGGAGCGGAGGATGACCCAGGGCTAGAGTGGCTTCGGGACGCCCTCAGTCCTTGATGAGGTCCTCCCTCCCACGGAGCACCTTGCGGTAGCTCACGAAGTCCTTCACGGGACTCATGCCGGCCCGCGTGTAGAGGGCCACGGCCCCCGTCCGGTTTTCGGCGTCGACTCCGAGACCGACCTCGGTGAAGCCTTTCTTCTGAAAGACGTGGAAACTCTGCCGCAGGAGCGCGCCGGCCAAGCCGCGCCGGCGCCAGGGCCTCCGGACGCCGAGACTCGCGACCCAGCCGCGCTGGGGTAGCTCCGCACTGAAGCCGACGCCAAGACAGGCCCCGGCCACTTCGTTATCGTGGACCGCGACGAGCCAGAACTCCGGGTCGTAACGCGCGTCGCCGAGGGTTCGCGGCTCCCAGACCTCGAAAGGTATCGGCTCCGTGAAGCCCCAGTGATCGCGGAATGCCTCGGTCAGGCAATCGTAGACGGCCCGGCTGTCCCGCTCGCGGACAAAGGGGCGTGGGCTGAAGCCCTCCGGAAACTCGGCCGCGGGCATCGGACGGTCCAGCGGGAGGTTCATGGCGAAATGCCGCCGCACCGGTCGATACCCTTCGGCCGTGAGGAGTTCCTCAACCCCGCCTACGCCGGGGCGCGCCGTCCTGAGGATGTGGACGGGCTCGTCCTCCGGAAGGTGGGAGTGGCGCTCCCGACAGGCGTCGTCGGCCAAGGCTACCAGCCGCGTGCCCAGCCCCTTTCTCCGGTGGTTGGGATGGACCGCGCCGGTGCCGCTCGCCTTCCCACCGGAGTCAAGGTCAAAAGCGCCGCAGAAACCGACAAGGTCGCCCTGGTCCGCGGTGGCCACGTAGCAGTACTCCAAACGGTAGCCCGGCACGCCAAGATTGCGCTTGAGTTCATCGAGGCTGGGGACAGCGTCGTCCTGGTCGATCTCCCCCGCCTTGCGGAGAAGCTCCACCAGGGCCGGCAGGTCGTCCAGACTAAGGGCACGAACGCGGTACGGGACCATCGGGCGGCGCCTCCGCTCTCTAGGCCGTGGCCTCCCGGATGAGATCCCAGTAGGCCCGGCACAGGCTCTGGGCCACCGGGCCGGGTTTGCCGCCTCCGATAGGCCGGCCGTCGATCCTGACGATGGGCACAACGGTCAGGACGGAGCTGGTGAGGAAGACCTCGTCCGCGGCCATCATGAAATCCCGCTTGAAGTGCTCGACCCGAACCGGCAGCCTGCGTTGGCCGATAATCTCCAGGACCCGGCCACGAGTGACGCCGGCGAGGATGCGATTGTCAGCCGGCGCCGTGTAGACTTCACCGCCCTTGACGACAAAAATGTTGTCGCTGGCCCCCTCGAGGACCGTCTCGTCGTCCTCGACAAAAATGGCGTCGTCCGCGCCGGCCCTAACCGCGGCGTGCTTGGCCAGGACCGTCGGTAGGAGGGCGATGGTCTTGCAGTCACACATCCGCCAGCGGTTGTTGGGGACGGTGACCACCGCGAACTCCGACGGCGTGGGCTTGGCTATGGCCCGCACCGTCATGACCAGGGTTGGCTTGAGCTCCGGCGGGGCGGCGTGCTGGCGCTTGCCGGCGCCTCGCGTTACTTGCAGGTAGAGGATGGCTTCGGGGAGGCCGCTCTGGGCGTAGAAGCTACGGCAGGTCCGATCGAGGTCCGGCAAGGGCATCGGTAGCGGCAGGTCAAGCATCCTGGCGCTACGCTCCAGCCGGGCCAGGTGCCGGTCGAGGTCGACCAACTTGGAGTTGTAGGACCTGGCCACCTCGTAGATACCGTCGGCGAACAGGAACCCCCGGTCCTCGGCGCTGACGACAGCCTCCTCGACCGCGACGATACTACCGTTGACATAGGCAAGTTCGGGCAATTCCGCCCCATCTCCCTCGCTTAGTGCGTAGTCCCGCTCACAACCGCGCTTTCCGACCTGAAGGGCTCACCTTTCGCCACGGTCCCGGCCCCTCCTCCGACCTTTCGCGGCCGAGTCGGGGCCGTCCTTTGAGGGCTCGGCCGGCTGGCCCTCAATTGACTTCAGACGCGGGCAGGCGATAATAATGTACAGAGCGCTGGCCGTGGATCAACGAAGTGGCCGGCGACGGCGTCGAGGCGTCACCGAGTAGCCATGCCGGGATGATGGAATTGGCAGACGTGGCAGACTTAAAATCTGCTGGCCCCAATGGCCGTGCGGGTTCGAGCCCCGCTCCCGGCACCACGAATCAGTAAGAGCGCCCGCCGCGCAATTCGCGGCGGGCGCTTTCGTTGCTTGGTCCACTCATCCTCTACCCGCCGTTTGCCTAGTGGCAGGTCGAGCAACTGCCGCCCGCGCAACTGCCGCAGCCACCCGCGCCGGCGACCGGCGTAGCGGCGGCGCCGTCGCCACCGCTGGAGGCCACGCGGCAACAGAAGACAGACATGCAGCGCACGAGGTTACCCGAACCGCACTTAGGACAGGTCAGGGCCTTCTCTTCCTCGGCTGAGAACACCAAGGCCTCGAACTTTGATCCGCAACCGCCGCAACGAAGTTCGCGGATAGGCATCCACATCTTCCTCTCGCGCGGTTTCGACTACTGAGGAAACGACCGGCCTCCCTGGTGGAGGCCGGCCGTCAAGCTTGGAGGCGACATCCGGATTCGAACCGGAGAATAGAGGTTTTGCAGACCTCTGCCTTACCGCTTGGCTATGTCGCCGTCTAGACAGAGCCCGCGCGCTCGGCGACGCGCGCTTGAATGTCTGGAGCGGGAGGCGGGATTCGGACCCGTGACCCTCGCCTTGGCAAGGCGATGCTCTACCACTGAGCTACTCCCGCAGGATGGTGCCGCAGGCCAGAATTGAACTGGCGACACGGGGATTTTCAGTCCCCTGCTCTACCAACTGAGCTACCGCGGCAATTCTGGCGGAGGCGACGGGATTCGAACCCGCGGTCTTCTGATCGACAGTCAGATATGTTAGGCCAGGCTACACCACGCCTCCGCGGCCTGGATCTTGGTGGGCGCAGCAGGGCTCGAACCTGCGAACCTCCTCGGTGTAAGCGAGGCGCTCTCCCAACTGAGCTATGCGCCCCCTGCAACCCACTTAGAACCATTCGGTGTGGGGATTTTCAAGGTTCCCCGGCCGGTTTGTCAAGCCAGCCGGTCCAAACGCATTACAAGTATAACTAGTTCAAAGCGCGACTGTCAAACGTCTGAGGCGTGCGCAAGGAGGCTTATTGACCGTGGTGTATGACAAGATTCCTCGGCTGCTCTACGAACACCCGATCGTGGAGTACATTCCTCTCGAAGCGACAACCCTAATCACCGGGTCCCTGCCACCCGAAGTGGGCCTGAGGCCGGGCGGGCTCAAACCCGTTCTCCACGCCCTCGATACGCCGAAAGCCTGGAGAACGGCCCTCGCCGCCTATCCTTTCGCCTTCCCGCCGCTCCCAGACCTCCCACCCATCGACATGCCGCTTCGAGACCGGCGCGATCTGACTCTTCTCGCCCTAGGCTTCCGGGTGGCCGCCGGCATATATCGCGGCCGCAAGGTTAGCCTGGTCACGTCGACCGTCGGTCCAGTCTACCATTTGTTCAACTTTCCCCTCAAATACTTTTACAAACCGTCAATTGATTTTGTGACTTACACCTCCCTGGGGGCCCTCGTGGCCGAGACCAGGGCCGTGGAAATCGGAACCAGACCGCGCGGGAACCTAGGGCCAGGAATGGAGGCGTAGCGGGCCCGAGCGGATGCGCAGTCGCCCAAGCCGGGCAGCGCCGGCGGCGGGTTTTTCCGCCTTGCCGATCTCCGCATTGCTCCGAGTTTGCCGCGTCAATAAGTAACGTTCCGTATGAAGGAACTTGCGTTGGAGCGAGGGAAGCCCTGGCCTTCTTACCACGTTCTGACATCTCCTTGACGGTCGCGAACGACCTGGGCGGCGCGTCGCGAGGTGTCAGACGGAAACTGGGGGTCTGGGACATGAAGAGGCTTCTCACCATCTCCGTCCTGGTGGCTATGGTCGCCACGATCCTGACCGGATCGGCCGCCTCCGCCAGCGAGGTTGTCATCGATTTCGGCGAAGCGGGGAATGTGCGCTACGACTCGGCGACTGTCGAGTTCACTTCGACAGGGGTCGGACCCAGTTCCCAGTCGGCGCCAGTCGTCCGCGAGGCCGGCACGAACCTGGTTCTATCAGCCCGCCTGGACGCGGATACCGGCGCGGACGGCGTGGCCGACGACTTCACGGCCTCCGTGTCGGCTTCGCTTGAGACTTCGATGACCGTGAAAGACGGGCAGGAGATCACGGTCACCCAGAGCACGGGTTCGGGGGAGGCCTTGATCGTCCAGAGCGGCTTGCCGGTCACGCCGGGGACGGCCATCTCCGTAGGGGTGGACGCTATCCTGGCCGAAGGCGTGGGCGCTCAGGGCATAGTCCGGGTTCGCTGGCGCGACGCGGCGGGGTACCTCAACGGGGGGGTCAACGATCCGTCGCCCGCCCTCTTCACCGTCTCCAGGCGCTGGACGCTGGCCAACCTGACCGTCCCCACCGGGGCCACGAACGCCGAGATACAGGTGGGTTTGAGCGTGGCCGCCTCCGGGGCCGACGCGGCCGTCACCCTCAGGAACCTGCAAGTCGAGAGCAAGTCATACGCCACCCTCTTTCATGAGGGCTTGCTGGGCGGCAGCCCGGTGTTCATGACATCGTCAGATCTGTTCTTCATCACCGACTTCCGGTCGCCCTCAATCATCAAGGACGGTGATGTCTACCGGATGTGGTTTGAGGGTCTCAACTCGAACAGCCCGGCCGCACGGTCGATCGGCTACGCGGAGAGCACGGATCTTATCTACTGGGAAATCCAGAACAGCGGGCTACCGGTGTCGTTCAGCCCGAGCTTGGGCGACAGTGTCGGGGCACCGTGCGTGCTCAAGGAAGATGGCCTGCTCAAGATGTGGTTCGCCACCCACCCCACCAGTTCTCCCACCCTCTACTACGCCACCAGCCGCGACGGGATTTCCTGGACTGTGGGCAACGGCGGACAGTCGATCATGTCCTCGTGCGGAAATCCTTGTGTCGTCAAGACCGGATCCGCGTACGAACTGTGGTTCGATCGCTCGGCGACAATCTACCGGACCACGAGTTCCGACGGGCTGACCTGGTCGACGGCGACTGCCGTTCTCAGCCCGGTCAGTGGAACCTTCTACGCCAACAAGGTCTTCTCGCCGGCGGTGGTCTTCGACGGGAACCTCTACCGCATGCTTTTCGGCGCTCTTAAGACCTATGATGGTTCGGACTACAGCATCGGCTACGCCGAGAGTTCCAACGGTCTCGCCTGGACGGTGAAGAATGGGGGCCTGTCCGTCCTCCCCATCACCCACCAGGACGGCCCGGCCGTCCTGGTAGAGCGCGGAGTCATCAAGTGCCTCTACAGCTACGATAGCAACAAAGTCTATTTCAAGGAGAGTCGGGACTGGTGCGCCTGGATCACCCGGAACTCAGACGCCGCGGTCCTTTCCATCCCCGACGGCGGGACCTACCTCTTGTGGCGCCTGGGCATCAAGACCCCCGACCTCACCTTCGATGGCCTGCGCTACGTGCTCCACTTCGTCGGGTATGACGGCGTCTACTCCCGCATCTTTCGCGCCTTCAGCCGGGATGGCCTGAACTGGACCGTGCCCAAGCTCATCGTCAACTACACCAACTACGGTAACGGTCCCCAGCATCCGAGCGCGGTGGCCGAAAACGGAGAGGTCGAACTTTGGTTCGACTACAGCGGGGACATCTACTACGTGTCCGAGGACGGCGCGACTCCCGCGGAGTGCGTCTTTACTCCCTCGACCAGCGCCAGTTCCCCCCACGTGTCAATAGAAGGGGCTGTCTACAAGATGTCGTTCCTGGTTTCGACCACGGCCCGCTACGCCGAGAGCTCCGACGGTCTGAACTGGGCGGTCCTCTCTCCGCCCCCTCCGGCGGACGGCTACTCCTGGTATGGTTCGGACAACCGCATCTTCGCCCACTACACCGAGGACGGAGTCAGCCGCGTTCTGAACTATGGGCCCTTCCTCGACAAGAAGGTGGGGACGTTCTACGCCTCCTCGCTCAGTGAGCCGATTGCCATGGTCAACGAGACGCGGGGGCGTCTCTGGTTCTTGGGCAACAGCAGCGGCACCTACGAGCAGCTCGGCTACGCCGAGTGGTTCCCGAAGTGGCTGGGGGTCGTGGGCACGAAGACCAGCCTCGATACGAGCGACTGGTCGACCTTGGCCTCGGTGGCCATCTCCGCCGACGCACTCGACGAAGACGTCCGGTTCCTCTTCTCCCCCAACGGCTACGCCACGATCATGACCTACCAGGAGGGCCAGTGGTGGACCTACTACGAGGGCAGTTGGGATCAGGTCCGGGCCGACGGGTCGAATCTCATCAAGGTGGGAATGACGGCCGCGGAGCTCTCCGCCCTGAGCGGCGAGGCATTGGCCACCCTGCTTTCAGCCGGCGATTCCCTCGACGTAATCGCCATTTTCAACCCGGATACCGAAGACCAATCCCGGCTGGAGTCGGTGACCTTCACCTATGACACCGCGGCGTCCACGGCCACCTATCAGGTCGACAACGCCCACTACGACTCGTCCGCCTGGAATGCGATCAGCCACGTCTACGCTAGCCTCACCCAGCCCGAATACGCCGAGGGCCGCTTCTACGTCAGCGACGACAGCGGCGCGACGCTGTGGGTCTGTGAGGAAGGCGAGTGGAGCGCCGTCACGGGTGGCACGAGCGAGGAGATCGCTGAGGACGCGGAGACCCTCTTTGCCACCGGCATGAGCCGCGACGAGTTGGAGTCCATCGATCAGGACGCCTTCGCCTCCCTCCTGCCCGCCTCGACGTTTGACCTCTACGCCATCCAGGAGATCGCCTCCGAGGACACGTCCGGCTATGACGCCCGCTTCTTCGTGAGTTACGTCGAGAAGTATGTCTTCGGCACCGAAGGAGTGCTCCTCCTGGCCCTGGACGACGGAGGCGTCTACACCTTCGACATGACCGGGGACGAACTCCAGAGTTTCGTCGAGTGGTGTAACCTCCGCGAGAGGGGCCTCGGCCCGGCCTACTTCACTATCGCCTTGCCGACGGAGGGGACCTCCTACACCCGCATTACCCGGCGCGTCTACTACGCAAGGATAGTCTGGTTCGACATCAACGAGTCCAACTGACCTTGGGGGTGAGGGACGTGCCGAAATCCGGCAAGCTCCGGAGACCGCTAGCCATTACTCTGGCTATGACCACTCTGGTCGCCGGCCTAGGCGCCCTGGGAAGCCTACCCCAGGACGGAAGCGGGCGGGCCTTCCCGCCGGCTTGTCCGCCCGGCCTGGCTCTGGTCGTTGACCGGGAGGCCGCCGCTTCTATTCCCGCTCCCGCCAGCTTCCTCTGGCCCTCGGTAAGGGACCGACGGGATGCCCGAACCGGACCGACCCGCCTGGACCTCGGTGGTCAGCCGGGAGTGACCGCCGCGGCGGGGCAGTGGGCCGGGGCGGCGTCCGTCGCGGCAGGCCCGTCCGCGGTTGGGTCCGCGTATCAGCCCTCCGACAACGTTCTAAGGGACCTGGCCGCCCTGACCGACCTCCAGCCCGGAACGCTTCGCCTGCTCGCGGACCGCCTGGGCGACTGGCGGCCCATCGCGCGGGAGGCGCCTCTCTACCGTCTCCTGGTTGAGCGGGCAGCCGCCCTCAAGGGCGAGGGACACCTGATCATCTCGGCCATCGAGTCCGGCGCCGACCCCTTCGAACTTCTGAGTCTTGTTGAGTGCCTGGAGGCGGAGGGCCTCCCGGTCGCCGAACTGCCGGCCATTCTTGCCCGGCGGGCGAGCGGGGCAGGCTGGGCGGCCATTCTCGATCCGATCCGGACCAGGTACGGAAAGGGCGAGCCCGACCCCCTGACCAAGGACGAGATCCGCGACTACCTCTCCAGGGGTCTCGCGCCGGAGGACGTCGTGGAAGCCATCGGCCTGGGCCGCGTGGCCGGGCAGCCGTCGCGGTCACTCCTCGGCGAGAGACTGGCCGGCAGGACCTGGGTTGAGCTTGCCGCGGCCTACGATCCGGAGGGTCGCTGGGCGGCCAAGAAGGTCGCGGCAGTAGACAGCGAGGCCAAGCGGCTCCTGACCCACGGTTACGGTCTGGCCGAGATCAGACTGGCTCAGGTCTACGCCCGGGCCATGGGCCTGGAGGCCGAGGCCGTCCTCCGCCAGACGACCGGCGGACTGCCCGTCACTCAGGTCGCCGCCAACCGCGCCGCCGAGATGGAAACCGCCCAAGATAGAAGCCTTCTTGACAAGCTGAAGGCGACCTACGGAGCGAGCCAGGCGACCCTGGAGCGGTGGCGGGGTCTGGGCCTCGGGGCCCATGAAGTCGAGAACGTTCTCCGGTTGGCGCGAGCCCGGGGCCTAAACGCGGAAACCATCGTGGGGCTCCGCCTCGGTGGCGCTTCCTGGGAGGACATTCTGGAACGGCTGGCGCCGGCGGCCGGGGGCGGGAGCGGACGCTGATGGCACCCCCGCGAAACCGCCTCTTCCCGACGGTCGTCTTCATCAGCAGGGCTCTTGCGGCCCTAGCCTTCGCCATGCTCTTCCTGGCTCTCAGGACCAGTGTCGCTCGCGCCGGCACCCTCGATAACCTCATGGAGGTCTTGGAGGAAGACAAGAACGCGGCCGCCTACGACATGGATCTCAACGCCCCTTTCAGCAAGGCCTCCTCGGGCTACCTTGAGAGTGTCGACGCGGAGACCGGCGAGCTCAGCGTCACCCGCACGGAACTGACCATTCCGGGACGAAACGGCCTTGATCTTGTCCTCCGAATCGGCTACGAGAGTGGGGCAGCCAACCTTTTCGACCAGAACGTCCGGGCCACCTGGACCGGCGGAACCGGGAGCCACACCTTCGCCCAGGCCGTCGTGGCCTACTACGAGGTCTTCCGATCCAGCGACAACTACTGGCTCCGAAGCGACTGGATGGAGTACGGGGCCTACCAGACCATCACCGGAAGCTTCACCGTGGGGACCGAACGCTGGGTCTTCTCGGGCTACGTCTTCTACTCCAGCGACCCGACCACCATCATCGCCACCAACGACACGAGCAACGTAAGCTTCAGCGGCACACCGGCGGAGAAGAGCGCTTTCCTGAGGGGCCTCTACAGCCTTGGGGAAGGCTGGCGCTTCGCCTTGCCGGCGGTGGAGATCAGCGCGGCCAACCCCGAGGTCAAGTGGCTTCACCTCGACGACGGGGCCGTCTACAAGGTCGGAACGGGTCCGAGCGGACTCGAGGGCTACTCCTTTCTGGACATGGTCTTCTCGGCCTTCGCCGGCTACGGCAATGGGGTCGACCAAGCGGCCTTTCGGTTACGGCACAAGGACGGGCGGGAGGTCTTCTTCTCGTCGACCGGCCGGCTCATCGGCCGGCGGGATCGCTTCGGGAACGAGATCCGCTACTTCCACACCGTCGACGGGCAAGGGGTGGCCAGGCTCACCCGGATAGTGGACACCCTCGGCCGCGTGATCACGATAAGCTACTCCGACACACGCATCGCCATCGCCGCCGGGGCCCGGCAGGTGGTCTACGAGAGGGCCGTGATCCCGGGCTACGCCGGCAAGTACTACCTCCGCAAGGTCACCGATCCGGCCGGCCGGGCCACGAGCTTCAGCTACGACCTTGGCGAGGCGCGGTTCTGGGTTTTCAGCGACATGGGCAAGACAGCGGTGAACAGGTACGCCAACCTGGCCGAGGTCGGCTGGCCCACCGGGGCCGGCACAACCTACGCCTACACCACCGGGACGAAGAAACTCGGCCTGGTGGGCGAAATGCAGTACTTCCGCACCCTCCGCCGGGCGGACGAGATCAGCGAGGCAGGCGACGCCGAGACGAGGGAAGTCGATGTGCTCGTCTACAGCTACTACGGCGAACCCGACGGATGCGTGCCTCCGTCGGGGGTGGCCTCGCCTCCTCCCCCCTCGCCGCTATCGGTCGGCGGTAGCGCCTCGGCGCGAGCGTTCTCCTACGCCACGCGCGTTACCGACCAGGCCGGTCTCACCACGACCCACTACTACGACTCAGGCCACCACAACGCCCTGACCACCTTCGAGGGCGCGGGCCTAGCGAAAGCGGTCGAAACCACCTACGACCCGGTCACGGGCATGCCCCTGGAGACAACCACAACCTTCACCGGCCGACTTGGCGCGGTCATGTCCTCCTGCCAGGTCACAAGTTATGACCTTTTCAAGAACCTTGTCTTCGAGAGCTCGCCCTACCCCCTGAGCGACCCTCGGTGTCAGGACCGGGCGGCGACCTATGTTTACGACCCCGCCTACCATCTCCAGGTGGCCAAGAAGCAGAAGCGGGACCTCGTCACCACGGCGGAGTGGGTCTCGGAGCTCACCCGCGACGGTAAGGCCGTGGCCGAGACCCGGGTCGTCGAGGACGGCGTGACCCGCCAGGTCACGGCCTACGTCTATGACGGCTACGGCAACGTCACCGAGCGGCGGCGCGTGGGCGGCGCGGTTTTCATCACCCGCTACGAGTACGGGGCGGAGTATCAGGGCGCCTACCTCACCCGCCAGACGACCGTGAACGTCGTGGACGCCGATGGGCGCCTCGGCAACGTCTCCGAGGATTTCGTCTACGACCCGGCCACGGGCTGGCTCACTGCCCGACGGGATCCAAACGGCAACGTCACCACCTTCCAGCGAGACCTCCTCGGGAGGGTCACCAAGGAGGGCCTACCCACCGGCGAGACTCGGAGGTACGCCTACGACGACACCCGGAACCAGATAGTCGCCACCGACGAGCGTGGCTACCAGAAGACCTACCGCTTCGACGGCCTGGGGCGGCTGCTGTCGGTTGGGGACAACTCCTCGGGCCTGACCCTCGTCGACCTGAGCTACGACGCGGCCGGCCGGCGGGTGAAGGCAGCCGACGGAAACGGAAACTGCTGGTCCTACACCTATGACCCGCTGGGGCGCCTGATCCGCAAGGAGAGGCGCGACCGGCTGGGCCTGACCGTGGCGGCGACAGAAGTGGACTACAATGACGCCTACCTCCTGGCAGCCGACCGGAACGCCGGGGCCGGGTCGGGAGGGCCAGGGC